>Ga0209141_1000055_pt1 | contig 119534 bp, 139 predicted proteins | sample SaaInlLV_10m_DNA_2_FD_184676 | JGI IMG/M metagenome (GOLD analysis project Ga0209141, IMG submission 184676) | Marine microbial communities from expanding oxygen minimum zones in the Saanich Inlet - Saanich Inlet SI074_LV_150m_DNA (SPAdes) (version 2) | ecosystem: Environmental > Aquatic >... | reverse complement strand
TCTTGACTTTGCAGATATTGCAATTATTGAGATAATTGCTACTGCTAGAATCATGGCTGCAATTGTACCAAACTCTGGAATTACAAAGGTACCGATAATTTCAATTTGTTCAGAACCTGCTAAAAATGGAACAGTAACTGTGTTACCGTTAATTTCTGCATCGTCTGATTCTTCACCATCAACTAATATCATAAAGATACCGCTTTGTGTTGATTCTGAAGGACTAATTGTTAATGTTCCATCATCATCAGCATCAATGTTGATAATAACTGAATTATCATTTGTGTTTACTGTTGCACTGGTTACCATTCCTCCTGAAATTTCATATGGTATGCAATTACCATCTGCAGATACTTCATTTGAACTACAATCACTTGTAGGTTCTGAGGCTTTAACTTGTGCAACTCCACCGGTTAACTCAACTGTGACATTATTGTCTAAACTGCCATAGTTTACTTTAATGGTGTATGTACCATCGTATTTCCATAAATTACCAGCTGTACTTAGTGTTGTTTTAAAACTTCCGTCATTTGCAACATTGATTTGATCAATTGTAACAAGTGATGTTAGTGGACTCACCACAGTAACTGTGATTGGTACATTTCCTGGAATTACGTTTGCTACTTGTCCTGTAACTGCAATTGTACTATCATGATCATATGTTGTTTGATCTGTTCCAACTGTTAGTGGAAGTTCGGTTGCATGTGCTTCCGAAGATATGTTCATGGTGCCTACAATTGCTACTAGGGCAATTAACATCAACGATGTGGTGTATTTCATGTTGTTTGCAAAACCAGATAATCTCTATTTATGTATAATGAAAAATAAAAAATGAAAAAAAGTTGTAATTTTAGTATCTTGGAACAATGCTAAGTCTTGACTTTGCAGATATTGCAATTATTGAGATAATTGCTACTGCTAGAATCATGGCTGCAATTGTACCAAACTCTGGAACTACTAATCCATCTGCTACTTCAACTTCTACGGAATCTGTAAACATTGAATCATTTCCTTGTTGGGCAGTTACTGTATATGCGCCATCTTGTGACCATAGCGGTCCTCCAACTGAAATGTTTGTAGCAAAGTTACCCATTGTATCTGGAGATATTTGATCAACGCTAACTAAATTTCCATTTGGTGATGTTACTGAAAATGTAACATCCTCATTGGTTTTACTAGTTTGACCAGTTATTTCAATGGTATCTGATCCTTCCATAGCATTTGCTGTGATTGATAATCCTGCTCTATCTTCAGTTGATTCTGAAGATATTTCAGATAAATCATTGTTGGATTGATTTGTTACGATACTAGAGTCTGTTGTAGATGTTTCGGTAGCTATTCCACTTATCACTTCAACATTAAGTGTAATGCTGTATAGTAATGAAGTTCCATGACTAGCTGTTATTTTGTACAATCCATCTTGTGTCCAATTAGAAACATTGAATTCTGTACTAAATTTACCATTTACATCTGGTGTTACTTGATCAACACTAACAACATTTGATCCATTTGGACTAACTGCTACAAACGAAACATATTGCGTGTTTGCTGTAGTTTCTCCAATGAATGAGATGATGTTTGATCCGTCCTCTGCTGTAGCTGTTAATGACATACCTGCATCTTTTGCAAAGACATCTTGGTGAACCGAAGTTACTGACATTAATGCTACTGCCATTAAGACTAGACTTATTGATCGTATTGAATTTTTGAAATCCATCTGTTGCAATCACGACCTTTCGGTATTTATGTATATATAAGACCTGAAAAAACTTCGTTTTTAGTATCTTGGAACTATGCTAAGTCTTGACTTTGCAGATATTGCAATTATTGAGATAATTGCTACTGCTAGAATCATGGCTGCAATTGTACCAAACTCTGGAATTACAAAGGTACCGATAATTTCAATTTGTTCAGAACCTGCTAAAAATTCAATGGTTAATGTTCTATCCGTTAATGTTGATATTTCTTCAAAGTCTACTTCTTCTCCATCAACTAATACAAAGAATTCGTCATCTTTATCATTGATAGTCGCATCTAATACTAATCTTGGAATTGTTAATGTAATTGAACCATCATTAATTGCTTCAATATCTATTAGTAAAGATACTGCATCCAGATCTGGAATTACATTTGTTATTTTTCCATTTGTAATTTCATATGATATCAAATCTGTAGACTCTTGAATTGTGAGAGTTGTTGCGGTAACTATTGAATCTATAATAACTGGATCATCTGTAACTATGTCTTCCATAATATTTTGTTCTAATTCATTTTCGGGTACATTTGTAATTCCTTTAAATTCAAAGGATGTATTTGCTTGATTATTTTCATTTTGAGTAATTTGAATTGTATATGTTCCAGGTATTTTCCAGTATGATCCGCCTGGATTAATTTCTGTACTGAATTGGTTGTCTGAATTAACTGTCATTTGACCAATATATGCAATATTTCCATTTGGGGATTGAATGATAAGACTAAGTTGATTTCCTAAAGCAATGTATTTTATTTCTCCAGATATCAAAATTACATCATTAGCAGAATAAGATGATTTATCTGTACTAACAATAACTGATTCATTTTCTCCAAATACTGTTGTTGTTCCAACACTTGTAATCAAAATTCCAAATATTGTAAATATGATTAATTGTCTATTCACTGATTTTTGAAATCAATTTATAATATTTAAGGTTGTGAAAAATTTATCGAGAAAAAAATTCCTCGATTTGAAGTTTCAGATTAGATATATATTAACCCGAACATGATTTTTTTCAGTTTGTGTATATTATTTACTATTACATTTAATGTTAGATCTGGAGGCTTCTTAAATGGCAATTAAGAAAAATCAAGTCTTAGTACCTGATCATATCTATGTTCCAAAACATGAAATTATTCCTAAGTCTGAAGCTGAAGAAGTTTTAAACAAGTACAATTGTAAACCAACTGAATTACCATTAATTTTTGTAAATGATCCTGCAATTATGGGACTTGGTGTAAAACCTGGTGACATGATAAAAATTACTAGAAAAAGTCCAACTGCTGGTGAGAGTCTTTACTATCGATACGTGGTGGAGATTTAGATTTGGTTCATTCATCTAACAAACGTTGGCCAATAATTCAAGATATTTTAAAACGAGAAGGTATTGCACGTCAACATCTCAACTCTTTTGATGAATTTTTAGAAAAAGGACTACAAAGTATTATCAATGAAGTTGGACAAATTGATATTGAAAATGCAGAATATCCATATAAAATTCAATTAGGAAAAGTTAAACTTCAACAACCACGAATGATGGAGCTTGATGGTTCTATTACTCATATCACACCAGCTGAAGCACGATTGAGAAATGTTTCTTACTCTGCACCTGTAATGATGGAAGCTAGTGTTATAGAAGATGGTAAAATTTTGGAATCTAGATTTGTTCATATTGGCGATGTACCAGTAATGGCAAAATCAAATGCATGTATTTTAAGTAATTTTTCTAATCCAAAATTAATTGAACATGGTGAAGATCCAAATGATCCTGGTGGCTATTTTATCATTAATGGATCTGAAAGAGTAATTGTTGGATTGGAGGATCTTTCTTACAATAAAATTATTGTTGATCGAGAAACTGTTGGTGGCAATATTGTTTTCAAAGCTAAAGTGTATTCATCAATTGTTGGTTATCGTGCAAAATTAGAACTTGTAATGAAAAATGATGGATTAATTGTTGCTAGAATTCCTGGTTCTCCTGTTGATATTCCCGTTGTAACTTTAATGAGATCTTTAGGATTAGAATCTGATAAAGAAATTGCTGCCGTTGTTTCCTTAGTTGATGATCTTCAAGATGAACTTGAAGGATCATTTGAAAAAGCAGGAGATGTTCCTACATCTAAAGATGCTATTGTTTACATTAGTAAAAGAATTGCACCTGGAATGTTAGAAGAATTTCAAATTAAACGTGCTGAAACATTACTTGATTGGGGTCTATTACCTCATTTGGGTAAACATCCTGAAAATAGAAAAGAGAAAGCACAATTCTTGGGTGAAGCAGCTTGTAAATTATTAGAATTAAAACTTGGTTGGATTACCCCTGATGATAAAGATCATTATGGAAATAAGGTAATCAAGTTTGCAGGACAAATGCTTGCAGATTTGTTTAGAACTGCATTTAGAAATTTAGTTAGGGATATGAAATATCAATTAGAGCGTTCTGGTCAAAAACGTGGAATTAATGCAGTTGCAGCAGCTATACGTCCTGGAATTATTACTGATAAACTAAACAATGCTATTGCAACTGGAAACTGGGGTCGTGGACGTGTTGGTGTTACACAATTACTTGATAGAACTAACTATCTTTCAACAATTAGTCACCTTAGAAGAATTCAATCCCCTCTTAGTAGAACTCAACCAAACTTTGAAGCAAGAGATTTGCATGCTACCCACTTTGGAAGAATTTGTCCTAGTGAAACACCTGAAGGCTCAAACTGTGGTTTGGTAAAAAATCTTGCATTATCTGGAATTATCTCTGTAGATGTTCCTTCTGAGGAAATCGTTGAAAAATTATATGATCTTGGAACAGTACATTTCTTTGAAGCAAAAGATGATTTGAAAAAAGATGGAACTAGAATATTTGTTGATGGTCGTTTAATTGGATATGCTAAAGATGGACTTGAGTTAGCTGAATCTCTTAGAGATCTTAGAAGAAATTCAAAAATTCATCCTCATGTTGGAATTTCATTCCATAAATCAGACATTGAAGGTTCCACAAGAAGATTATATGTAAATAGTAATGCTGGACGAGTTTTAAGACCGTTGATAATTATTAAAGATAACAAACCATTGTTAACTCAAGATCTTTTGGATAAAATTTCTAAGAAATTACTTTCTTGGACTGATCTTTTGAGAATGGGTGTTTTAGAAATGATTGATGCTAATGAAGAAGAAAATTGTTATGTTACATTAGATGAAAAGGATGCCAAGAAACATACTCATCTTGAAGTATTCCCACCATCAATTTTAGGTGCAGGTGCTTCTATCATTCCATATCCAGAACATAATCAATCTCCAAGAAATACCTATGAATCTGCAATGGCAAAACAAAGTTTAGGCTTTTCAACTCCTATGATGAATACAAGTACATATGTTCGACAACATCTTATGTTATACCCACAAGTTCCAGCTGTTAATACTAAAGCAATGAAACTTTTGGGATTAGAAGATAGACCAGCAGGTCAGAATTGTGTAGTTGCAGTATTGCCTTTTGATGGTTATAATATTGAAGATGCAATTGTTCTCAGTCAATCTTCTGTTGATAGAGGTTTGGGTAGAACATTCTTCTTTAGAATTTATGATGCTGAAGCAAAACAATATCCTGGTGGAATGAGAGATAATTTTGAAATTCCAAATGCTGAAGATAATATTCGTGGTTACAAAGGAGAGCGAGCATATAGATTGCTTGAAGATGATGGTGTTGTAGCTTCTGAGTCTCCTATAAAAGGCGGTGATATTTTAATTGGTAAAACTAGTCCTCCTAGATTCATGGAAGAATATAGGGAGTTTGAATCATCTGGTCCATACAGAAGAGATACATCTATTGGTGTGAGACCTTCTGAATCTGGTGTTATTGATACTGTTGTAATGACTCAATCTAATGAAGGTGGAAAAATGTATAAGATTAGAGCAAGAGATATGAGAATTCCTGAAATTGGTGATAAATTTGCATCACGACATGGACAAAAGGGTGTATTGGGCATTTTAGCTAAAGCTGAAGATTTACCATATACTGCTGAAGGTATGTCTCCTGATGTTTTAATTAATCCTCATGCATTCCCATCCAGAATGACTGTTGGAATGATGATGGAATCTGTTTGTGGAAAAGCTGCATCATTTCGTGGAAAACGATTTGATGGTTCTGCATTTGTTGGAGAAAAAATGGATGAAGTTAAAGAAGTAATGGATGCACATAATTTCAAATATTCTGGTAAAGAAGTAATGTATGATGGAAGAACCGGAAAGGCATTTCCAGTAGATGTCTTTATTGGTGTAGTCTATTATCAAAAACTTCATCACATGGTTGCAGATAAAATACATGCAAGAGCACGTGGACAAGTTCAGATGTTAACTAAACAACCAACTGAAGGAAGAGCTAGAGGTGGTGGATTAAGATTTGGTGAAATGGAGAGAGATTGTTTAATTGCTTATGGTGCTTCAATGATTTTGAAAGATAGATTACTTGATGAATCTGATAAATCTGATGTTTTTGTTTGTGAAAGATGTGGTCTTGTAGCATATCATGATGTTAAACAAAGAAAGTATGTTTGTAGAGTTTGTGGTGATAAAGCTAAAGTTTCTTCTGTATCTGTAGCATATGCTTTCAAATTATTATTACAAGAAATGCAAAGTCTAAATGTCGCACCAAGATTACTCATAAAGGAGAAGCTCTGATATGTCTATTCAAGCAATTAAAGCAATTGATGGAATTCGTTTTTCTGTATGGTCTCCAACTGAAGTTAGAAAATACTCTGTTGCTGAAATTACTGCTCCTGAAACATATGATGAAGATGGAATGCCAGTTCAAGGTGGTCTTATGGATGGTAGACTAGGTACTCTTGAACCTGGTCAAAAATGCTTAACTTGTGGAAATACTGCAGCTAGATGTCCTGGACATTTTGGACATATTGAACTTGCAGAGCCTATCTTACATATTGCATTTATTGATAATATTTACAAACTGTTACAATCTACCTGTCGTTCTTGTGCCAGATTAAAAGTTCCGCAAGAAGATCTTAATGCATTCCAAAAAATTAAAGATAAACATGCTGCTTACACTGTAGTTTCTCAAAAACGTATTCCTGAACAAATTATTGAAAAAGCAAAAAAAGCGAAAGAATGTCCTCATTGTGGAAAGACACAATATGAGCTAGTATTTACAAAACCAACAATCTTTGTTGAAAAAACAGAAATTGGTGAACATAGATTGTTGCCAATTACCATTAGAGAAAGATTTACTCAAATTATTGATGATGATTTGTCTTTGTTAAATTATGATCCTGTAACTGCAAGACCAGAATGGTTTATTCTTCAAGCATTACCTGTCCCTCCTGTAACTGTTAGACCTTCAATTATTCTTGAAACCGGAATTAGATCTGAAGATGATTTAACCCATAAGATGGTAGATATTATTAGAGTAAATCAAAGACTAAAAGAAAGTAAAGAAGCTGGAACTCCTCCATTAATTGTTCAAGATTTAGTTGACTTGTTACAATACCATTCAACTACATACTTTGATAATGAAGTTTCTGGAATTCCACAAGCTCATCATCGTTCAGGACGTCCTCTAAAAACATTAACTCAAAGACTCAAAGGAAAAGAAGGTAGATTTAGAGGTTCATTATCTGGAAAAAGAGTTGACTTTTCTAGTAGAACTGTAATTTCACCTGATCCTAACTTGGATTTGTCTGAAGTAGGTGTTCCTGAACAAGTTGCAATGAAATTAACAATTCCTGAAATTGTAACTGAATGGAATATTGAAAGAATGCGAACTTTAGTAATTAATGGACCTGAAAAATTCCCTGGTGTAAATTATATTGTAAGACCTGACGGTGTAAAAATCAGATTAGATTTTGTTGAAGACCGTTCAATAATTGCTGAAACCCTTGAAATTGGATATTTGATAGAAAGACATCTTGCAGATAGAGATATTGTAATGTTTAACAGACAACCTTCACTTCACCAGATGTCTATTATGGCTCACTATGTACGAGTACTTCCTGGAAAGACTTTCAGGTTACATCCATCTGTTTGTCCACCATACAATGCAGACTTTGATGGTGATGAAATGAATCTTCACGTACCTCAAAGTGAAGAAGCAAGAGCAGAAGCAATTTTGTTGATGAGAGTTCAAGATCAATTAATTTCACCAAGATATGGTGGTCCAATCATTGGAGCACTAAGAGACTTTGTAACTGGTGCATATCTTCTTACAAAAGATGATACTGTTCTATCCGTTCAAGAATTTTCAAACTATGCAATGCTTGGTGGCTATACTGATGCACTTCCAAAACCTGGTACAAAAACAAAAGATGGTCCTGCATATACTGGAAAACAATTATTCTCATTATTCTTACCAAGTGATTTTAACTACACCCTTACATCAAAATGGTCCAAGGGTACTGGCGGAAAAGCAAATGATGTTGTAATTAAAAATGGTGAATTAATTAGCGGTGTAATTGATAAAACATCTATCGGTGCAGAAGAGCCTGAAAGTGTGTTACACAGAATTACTAAAGACTATGGTAATGCTGTTGGAAAGACTTTCTTAAACTCTATTTTAATCATGGTGAAACAATTCATTACCCACTATGGTTTCAGTTATGGTTATGGTGATCTTGAAGTTCCAGAAAAGAATGAAAAACAAATTTTGGATGATATTAGTGATACCTATGATGTTGTAGATGATTTAACTAAACAATATGAAAAAGGAACATTGAAACTTACAAGAGGTATGAAAGCTGAAGAAGCACTAGAGGCTTACATTGTTAATGAATTAGGTAAAGCCAGAGTTAAAGCAGGAGATACTGCAAATGATTCTCTTGATGATGGTAATGCTGGAAAAATTATGGCAACCACTGGTGCCAGAGGTTCAGCACTTAACGTAGGTCAAATGGCTGGTGCATTAGGTCAACAATCTAGAAGAGGTAATAGAATGAGTACTGGATATGCAAATCGTGCTTTAACTCACTATAAAGAACATGATAGTAATCCTGATGCTCATGGATTTGTAAAATCAAATTACAGAACTGGATTATCTGCATTAGAATTCTTTTTCCACGCAATGGGTGGTCGTGAAGGACTTGTGGATACTGCAGTTAGAACACAACAAAGTGGTTACATGCAACGTAGATTGATCAATGCACTTGAACATATTAGATTAGAATATGATGGAACTGTAAGAGATCCACACGGTCACATTGTTCAATTCCTTTATGGTGAAGATGGAATTGATGTACAGAAAAGTGATCATGGTGAGGCATTTAATCCAAGTAGATTAGCTGCATCTCAAACTATGGTTGATTCTGGTACCAAAGCTACAAAAGATGAAATCGAAACACTTGCTAAAAAATATACTAAAACATTCAATCCAAGATTAACTAAACTTGTAATTGACGCACTAAACAAATCTAATCTCAGTAAATCTGGTGTTGAAACCGTATGTAAGAAAGGTCTTTCACTTTACAACAAGGCTCGTGTAGAACCTGGCCAAGCCGTAGGAATTGTAACAGCACAATCTATTGGTGAACCTGGTACTCAAATGACTTTGAGAACATTCCACTTTGCAGGAATTAAAGAAAGAAATGTCACATTGGGTCTTCCAAGATTAATTGAACTAGTTGATGCAAGAAAGAAACCGGTTACCCCAACTATGGATGTATACTTGAATAAAGATATCAAAACTAATAGAGAAAAAGCAATTGAAGTTGCAAGAAATGTTTTACAAACTAAAGTCAGTGCATTAATTGCAGATACTGAAACTGATTACTCTACTAACATTAAATTAATTTTAAGTGAAAACAGACTTAGAGAAAGGGGTTGTTCTGTTGCAGAAGTTGAAGCAGCACTTTCCTCAAACAAAAAATTCAAGATGGAAGTAACTGGTGAACTAATTACTTTGAATCTTGTTGATGAGGCTGATACTGCAACTGCAATTACAATTAGAAATAAAGTTCTTAACACTACTGTTAAAGGAGTTCCAGATATTGAACGTGTAACATTAGTCCAGAAAGATGATGAATGGGTAATTCAAACCACTGGTTCAAACATTGCAAAATTACTTGAGGTCCAAGGTATTGATAAAAGAAATGTTAGAACAAATAATGTCTTTGAAATTGCAGGAACTTTGGGTATTGAGGCTGCAAGAAATGCATTAATCAATGAACTTAATCACACTTTGGGAGATCAAGGTTTAGAAGTTGATAATAGGTATATCATGTTAGTATCTGATTTGATGTGTTCTAGAGGTTACATGCAACAAATTGGTAGACATGGAATTGCTGGTACTAAAGACAGTGTTCTTGCAAGAGCTGCATTCGAAATTACTGTACCAACTATTGCCCATGCAGCACTTCAAGGTGAGGTTGAACAACTTAGAGGTATTACTGAAAATGTAATTGTTGGTAGTAACATTCCAATTGGAAGTGGTACTGTTGACTTGTACATGCAAGTGAGTAAGAAAAAATAGTATTCGTGATAATTATGGCTGATGAAATTTCTACGGTAATGGCTAATTGTCAAGGTAAATCTGTTTTACTTCGTCTAAGAAACACAAAAACAATTCAAGGAATTTTAATTGATTTTGATATTCATATGAACTTGACATTAAATAATGCTGAGGATATTTCTGATGAGAAACACATTAGTCTTGGAAAAATTTTATTACGTGGTGATAATATTTTGGCCATTTCTTTACCTACTGACGAATCCTAAAAACTGTAATCAAACATTAAATCTGATTTAGACCAAATATTGTAGTGTATGAATTTTTTTTAGGATTTCTTTTAATCTTAGGTCCTGTTTATGCTGAATTTACCCCTGATTATCAAAAACCGTATGCTCCAATTTTTACCGACAAACCAGTTTATTCTTGGACTGACAAAATTTTAATTTTCATTAATGCACCTAGTTGGAATGGTAATTCTAATCAAATTGATTCTATTGGTGAAAGTGAATCTCATTCAATCAAAATTTCATCAGGTGAAAATTTTTTAAAACCGTATAGATTAACGGAAACTTCATCTAGTTCAGGAATTTTTTCTGGTGAAATAATTCTTACAGGTTTTTTACATGATGTTGATGGTGATGGACTTTTTGATACTCATCCTAAAACTACTGGCAGTGGACCAACAAATGGATTCTTAGAAATTGAAAACGGTGATTCAGTTACTATTTCTTTTGAATTTGCAGATGGAGTTGTGTTAACTAAATCTGTTCCAGTTAACTGGAACATGGGAGTGATTCAATTCACAAAAGATTTTTTTCTAACAACTGATTCTGTTGAAATTCATGTAATTGATTCTGATTTAAATTTGAATCCTGAAATAATTGATTCAATTTCTATAGATGTTTTTTCTGATTCTGATAGTGGTGGAATACACGTAACTGCCACTGAAACTTCTGAAAGTTCAGGTAATTTTATTGCAAACATTATTTTGTCTAAAAATACTTCTAGTGGGGATCGACTCTATGCTGTGCCTGGTGATAATATTTTTGCAAAATACAACGATCATACATTGCCAAAACCTTTTTCAAAATCAGATAATCAATATATTGAAACATCTGCGATGATTGGTCATTCAATTTCACCAATTAACCGTATACAGACTTCTCCAATTTTTTTATCTGATCGTTTTGGTAATTCAATAAATCATGTTCAACCAGAAACACAAATGCAAATTGTTGGAACAATTAAAAATCAGATTAATTATGATCAGGAATTCATTTATTTTTTCCAAATCAAAAATTCTGATAATTCTGTTGTTTCTTTATCTTGGATTCAGGGGAAATTATCCCCTAATCAAATTTTAGATGTTTCTTTATCTTGGATTCCTGAAAATTCTCAAAATTATATTTTAGAAACTTATGTGTGGAATTCGTTAAATGAACTAACCCCTTTGAGTCCACCGCAATTAACTTCCGTAATTGTTGATTGATTTTAGTATTTTAAAAATTAATTTTTAATATGTCTAAATATTTTTTCAATAAACCTATAAAGCCCTGACAAGACGATCGGAATAAGGAAAGTACATGAGTAAAATACTTGAAAAATCATTAAAGGATGCCCGTAAAGAAAACAAGTTGACTATGGGTAGTAAAGAAGTTTTGAACTCTGTAAATAATTCCAAGTTAATTGTATTGTCTCAATCCATAGATAAAAAAATGCTTGAGAAAATTGAATCTGATGCAAAAAAACAAAAAGTACCTCTAGTTAACTTTCAAGGAACTTCAGTTGCACTGGGAAGATTGTGTGGCTTACAATTTAGAATTTCAACAATTTCATTTACCGCAATCGACGAGGCAAACATTCAATCAATTTTAAAAGATACAGAAACTGAGGAAAAAAATGTTTAACCCTATTTTGTCTAATCTAGGTTTAAATGAGACATTTTTAGTTTGGAGATAATTAGGAATTTCTATGGCACAATCAATTAAACTTTCAACTGATCAAATGCGTATGATGTCGCTTTTTCAAAATGTAACTGGTGCTGTTGCTAGAGATTGTATTGAAGATGAAAAACAAGATCGAGTGATTTTTGTAGTTAACACTGGAAAAATGGGACTTGCAATTGGAAAGGGTGGTATGCATATCAAGTCCTTACAAAATATGGTTAAACGAAATGTTGAGTTAGTAGAGTATAATGAAGATCCTGCAAAATTTTTGTCTGGTTTACTTAATTCTAAATTAATTTCTGAAGTAAAATTAAATACACGAGCTGATGGAACAAAACAGGCAATAGTTATGGTAGATCCAAGAAAGAAAGGAATTGTAGTTGGACGTGAAGGTAGAAATGCCGAAAAAGCACGACTATTGGCAAAACGATATTTTGATATTAGCAGTGTATTAATTAACAGCCCTGAAAGGGTAACAATGGAGTTTTAGGATATGCGAAAATCACCTCTTGGATTATTTGCTGGTAGAGTACTAACTACTAAGAAAAAGAAACAACGTTGGGCTATCTCTACTTACAAAAGAAGAAAACTTGGTATTGATAAAAAAGCAGATCCTCTTGGAGGGGCACCACAAGGACGTGGTATTGTTTTAGAAAAAGTTGGTATTGCTGCAAAACAACCAAACTCTGCTATTAGAAAATGTGTTCGAGTTCAACTAATTAGAAATGGTAAATCTGTAACTGCCTTTTTGCCAAGAGATGGTGCCATGAACTTTATCGATGAACACGATGAAGTTACAATTGAAGGTATGGGTGCAACACAAGGTGGTGCAATGGGAGATATTCCTGGTGTTAGATTCAAAGTCTCTAAAGTTAATGGTACATCACTTCATGAATTAGTAATTGGAAAGAAGGAGAAACCAAGGAGATAGAAATGACTGAAACAAAAAACTTGTTATTATTTAGAAAATGGGATTTATCTGATATTGAAATTGTGGATCCTGGATTAAAGACTGCCATTTCTTTAAGAAAACAAGTCTTACCTTACACTTTTGGCCGTTCTGCATTAAAGCGATTCAATAAAGCCGATGTTAACATTGTTGAAAGATTAATTAACAAATCAATGCATTTTGGAAAAAAATATGCAAAAAATACTGGTAGAATGACTGGTAAAAAAACTAAATTAGTTAATACTGTAAGAACTGCTTTTGATATTATTGAATTAAAAACTGGACAAAACCCTGTTCAAGTTTTAGTTAAAGCAATCGAGTTTTCTGCTCCAACTGAAGATACTACTAGAATTGTTTATGGTGGTACTACATACCATGTATCAGTTGATGTTGCACCAATTAGAAGAGTTGACATGGCTTTGAAATTTATTGCTGATTCAGTTAAAGAAGCAACATTTTCTAATCCTAAACCTATTGAAGAACATTTAGCTGAACAATTAATTCTTGCATCAAACAATGATTCTAATTCACCATCTGTAAAGAAAAAACATGAGTTAGAACGTATAGCACAAGCATCTAGATAATCTTCTTTCAAATTCACCAAATCATTATATTCTAAATTACTTGAATTAATTTTAGTAGCCCGATAGTCTAGTGGTCAAGGATTCTGCCCTCTGGATCTCAAGAGTGGATAGGCGGAGACGGCAGTTCGAATCTGCCTCGGGCTACTGTGAAATTATTTTATTCTAACTTCATGTATGGCAGTTGCATAATCGCATTTTGCTTTTAATCGCATATATGGAATTAATTTATAATGAATTGAATACAGATTTTTTTCTTTTAGTATGATTCCTTTTAACATTAATGAAACTAATCCTCTTGATGCAATTGTGATTGTTGTATTTTTTTCCTCACAAACTTTTTCACGTTTATCTTGAAATTGTTTTAATGAAAATGTAATATCATTAATTTCTAAAATCAGAGGCCAAATAATTTCTGCCCAAACAAATCTTCTATTTTCAGTTGCTGATGCATATTTCCCTTTTTCACTCAACATTAATAAGATCTGCAAAAGTGGTTATAACTTAATAGTTGTCTCAAAAAGAAATTCAAGAATCATTAGACATGTTAGAGAAAGATTGGGATTTTGATCCTATCTTACGAAAATTTGTATTAGGTAAAATTACTGATGTATCTGATTTTGCAATTAAAGTTAAAGATGTCATTTTTCATGTTCCTTATCTTAATTCTGAGAAAAAATATATTTTGTGGAAATGTTTTTGGCCTGATTGTCATAATTGTTGCGATAGACAAGGTAGGCTTCCATTAACTTCTGATGATTTAATTACAATTGGTAAAGGTTTGAAATACAAAAATACTACTGATTTTATAAAAAATGAAACTCTTACTGTCACATATCAAGAACCTGGCCCTTCTGGACAAATGACTACCATGACAACAATTAATCTAAAAAGAAAAAAAGATGAAACAGAATCTGAAGATGGAACTCATATTTCATGTAGATTCTTAGATGATGAGGGTGGATGTAGTATGCATCCTGATAGACCTGGAGTTTGTTATCTATACCCATTTGCAAGCTGGCTAGAAAATGAAAAAGGAATTGCACGTGTTCATGCTACATATCAATTTACAGGTGATTGTCCTGGATTTTATCTTGCAGATAATTTAGATCAAATGAAAGATGAACTCAAAGCATACTCTACTACAATTTATGATTATAATATGGCATCAAATCGAACTAATAGAGAAGGATTTAGTTCTGTTAGTTTTGTTTAGAGTAAAATATATTCATTAAAAGAAATAATTACAAAACATCCCCTATGGAAAATATTACAATTAGAGAATCTATCTGTGATGACATTCCTTCACTTTTAGAATTATTATATGAACTTGGAAGGCCAAAATCACAAACAGATAGTGAATTAGAGAAATTTGAAAAACTATTGAAAAACTACATGCGAGAAGATGATAAAAAAATCCTAATTGCTCAAATTAATGATTCAAAAATTATTGGCATGATAAGTATGGTATTTTTATCTAGATTGAATCAAAATACTTTAGAAATGTATATTCCTGAACTGATTGTTTCACAAAATTATCATTCTAACGGAATTGGAAAAAAATTGATTAATTCTTCAATTGAATTTGGAAAAGAAAAAAAATGTCATAGAATAAGATTAGAATCTGGAAATCAACGTATTGAATCACACAAATTTTATAAACATTTGGGATTTGAAACTTCTAGTATTTTTTTTACAAAAGATCTTTAAGCAAATTATGCTTTAGCAACTTTTAGCAAATCTGAAATTTTGATATCCATTCCAAATCTATCTTCGTTCTTTTTCATGTATAGAAATATTGAGATAAAGTCTGGAAGTGCTTTGAGGAAACTGAAATTTTTCTGAATCTTTGCATGTACAAAATTAAAGACCTTACCATAAATTTTGTAGTGTTCATCAACTGCTTTTTCATATGCATCAAAGTCATTCATGTTTTTGATGAAAATATCTACACATTGCATACTTGGAATGATTCCTTCTCCTAACAATGCATAAACTGTGCCAATTGATTCTCCAACTCCTACCACTTTACCTTTGTAAAATGGTTTACACTTGTTTGGAGTTGCCAATCTTATGGGACGGCCTTTAGTTTGGAGAACTTTACCTCCATGTTTTTTTAGAAATGCATCAGTTGCTTTAATGTGATTTTTATTATAATCTCCTGCACCAATATGTGCCCATTTTTCACCTAATGGAAAATACCAGAAATATCCTGACATTCCTGGGAAAGGTTCAATGTAAAAGTCATCATATGGTACTCCGTTTTCATATTCTACTTTGTATTCATAAGTTGGTAAAAAGAAATCTTGTTCCATCTTTGGCAAGTATACTCTGTTAAATCCAGTACAATCAACTATTATGTCGTATTCTTTTTCAAGATAATCGAGTTTTGGAGCTTCTCCGTAAATAATTTTTGAATCTTTAATGAAATCTTTGATTAGTGCAAGTTTGTTGTATGTGCACATTCCATGCAATCCAATATCAAATTTAACATCATCATTCATTTTTACATGCATTTTTTTCCCATCATGAATTAAAAAATCATCAAAATTTCTACCAGTTTTTTTACAAAATTCTCTTAGTACTGGTTTGATTGTTCCCCATGCACAAATTGAATCATGTTTTTCTTCTACACTTCGTTCATAACCCGTAACGTCATGTTCTGAGTCTTTTAGTCTGGCCATAAGATAACTACCAGCTACACCCATTCCCATTACTGCAATCTTCAAGATATTCTGTGAATCTCTAAGGTCTAATAAATAGACTATTCTGTGAATCTCTAAGGTCTAATAAATAGACTATTCTGAATCCTGGAATAATTAGTATTAGTATGAATCAGTAGTTTTGGTTAAATATCAAAATTCTCTAATCTTGATTACAAGACCGAGTCTGTCATCTGATTACAATCGTTTCAGATCTTAAGACAAAATTATCATCATCAGAAACAGATACTGAATTCATGTTTAACCTGATTTAGAATGAATAATTTGGAATCTGCTAATCTATTTGGAATTAGGCAAAAAATAGGTCACCTAATAGGCAAGAGGTATCTCAAATAGGTGGTTTTAAGGAAAATAGGCTAGTAAAATCTTTCATGTCCGTATCATCCATGATTATTTTAAATTATTACTAGAATGTATTATTGTCCAGAAATTAATTCCCAAACAAATCCAATTATTTCTTTAATCATATGTTGTATATTTCAAAAACTAGTTAATTTCGTGGGTAAATTACGCATGACCTTGATCGAATCAGATTTTGACACATGTGGTTAATTCTAAATTTTACAATCAGTACTGTTGCGAGGGGTTTGTAAGATTTGCAGAGGATTTACCATACTACAACTAGCTAAAGTGAACATTCCTTATGAAATGGAAACCAAAATTGCTTATGTTTGCTCAACGTGTGAAAGTCGCTACTAGTTATTCAATTAGAATTGCTGGTTTGAATGGTCTTGCATGTCTGGCTTTACCCTTAGGGTCATAGATGTCCTCATCAGTTGCTCCAAACACTTGAATCTCTACTCCAAATTCTTTCTTTCCAATACTTGCCAATTCTGTAGATAGGAATTGTTTTTCATCAAACTCTTCCGATTCTACTTTCATTGATTTGATTTCTTCAGATTCTGAATGCAAATCTTTTATTACTTTTTGGATATAGTCTGGCATTTTTTTAGCATCGGTAGTTTGAGGATCTGCAATTAGTTCCTTCATTACAACTCCCATGTTGTTTTGACCTCCTACCATGATTCCTAAAATTTTTCTGTACACTTTGGATTTGAAATCATCAGAGTTTACATAAATTACAATTTTTTGTGGATTAATTTTTGTTATTTTTAAAATATTCACAATATCATCAATTGTTGATTTTAGTAATTCCTCGGATTGAATTGATGTGGGATCTATGTTTTCTTTTGAAAATTCAGGCCATGCTGATTTTGATGCAAGTTCTGTATGTCCCAATTTTTCCCATATCTCTTCTGCAATATGTGGTGCAAATGGGGATAGCATTGCAACTCTTGCTGAATTAATTTTATGTAATATTCCTGAAACATTGTCTCTTCCTTTGGCCTCTACTCTTTTTGCATACCAACTCAAATCCGATTCAAATGAAAATAATATGTCTTGAAGACCTTCACGTAGTCTCATTTTTTCAACTGCTTCTGTAATTTGGGCTATTCTTCCTTGAGTTTTTGATAAAATCCACCTATCTTCAGCCTCCAAATCGCCTATTTGTGCTGCTTTGAGGTTGTTACACTCTTCTAGAAGGGACTCAAGCTTGTTTTGAATACCATATACTGATTCCATGTTGAAATCAGCATCCTGAAGTAATTCAGCTGATGAGATAATTGCTAATCTAATTGGGTCTGCTCCATGATCTTTGATTGCAGTTCGAAGTGGAATGATATTTCCCATACTTTTACTCATTTTTGCACCATCCATCATTACAGAACCATTAACAACAATTTCTTGTGGCCATAATTTTTTCTCAAATATTGCAACATGGTTTAAGACAAAAAACGACAAGTGATTTTGAACTAGGTCTCGTCCTGAATGTCTTGAATCAACTGGATAAAAATATTTGAATTCTTTTTTCATTGTACCAATTACATCCTCACTAAGCTTGGAAGTACTTGCAGCTAGTGTGATGTCTCCTTTATCTAATAATATATGATCAAATAGTTCTCGAGTTAAACTATCAGGATTAACTGTTCCATCATTTACAAATCGTGAAATTGTATAGTATGCCATGTATATCACACTATCAGAAAGTGACTCTACAATCCAATCCTTATCCCATGGTAACTTTGTCCCCAACCCTTGTTGTCTTGCACATGCTCTCTCATGTAGCCAATCAATTACCTCTTTGAACTCTGTTGTAATATTACTTGGTAGGATATTCATTCCATCAAAACAATTTCTTGCAAGTTCTTTCCATTCTTCATCCCCGTAATTCAAAAACCATTGATTGTTCAATATCTTAACAACACATTCTGCACCACATCTGCAATGTACTGGTGCATTCTCTAACACTGGAAATTTTTCTAGATGATTATTTTCTTGTAGCCATTCCCTTACTTTGTCTCTACCAAATTGCACTTTTTCATTGTTAAAAATATCACATTTTTCATTTAACTTTCCATCTGTGAATTCTTTGAGGTATAATTCCTTTGTAGCCTCTTCTAGTTTTTCATCTGTTTGGTTTGAAACTCCTAATTTTTCACAAATTTGTTTTGCAGGAAATACATCATACCCTGGAGTTACAATAATTGGAATAGGCTCAATTTTAGATGCTAATTCGTGATTTTTAGCCTTCAAGTCCATTAATGCTTGGTAATCCTTTGGTGCATGTGCAGGCACTGACATTACTAATCCCGTACCCATTCCAGGTTCTACAAATTCAGCAGGCAAAATTGGAATCTCATTACCTCTGTTTGGTGCAATAGCTGATTTTCCAATAATCTCACTACCTGCAATATCGCCAATTATTTTTACTTCTTTTTCAAAGAATGCTATTTTACGTGCACACTGCTCTGAAACTATCCATGTTTCACTATCTACTGTAACTTTTTTGTATGTCACATTTGGATTGACCCACAAATTAGTTACACCAAAAATTGTTTCAGGTCTTAATGTTGTAACTGGGAAAATAAATTTATCAAACTTGAATTTAACTAGGAAATTTTTATCATCAATCTTTGGTTCAACATCTCCCATTGTATCGTGTTGCGATACAGGGTTTTGATCTTTAGGACACCATCCAACTGGATGGCTGCCTTGAATAATTTTACCATTTTCTTTTAGTGTAGTAATTTGCCACTCGATAAACTTTTGATAACCTGGAACTATAGTTGTGAATTCTCGTCTCCAATCAATTGAATAACCCATCTCAATCATTCCTGATTTTATCTCTTCATGAAAGTAATCTGCAATTTTAATTGGTTCAACAAATGTTTTGATATCTTCTTCTGGAACATGATATACATTTCTTAACCCATCAAGGATTTCTTTTTCTCCAGCTTGAATTCTCCTTGCCATTCCTAACACGGGAGTTCCAGTGTAATGAAATCCCATTGGGAACAATACGTTATACCCTTGCATTCGATAAAATCTTGCATGAACATCAGCTAGTGTATATGTTCTTCCATGTCCGATGTGTTGTGGAGAGTTTGGATATGGATAAGCTACAGTGATGAACTTTTTTGGTTTCTCATTTGGATTTGTCTCAAAGTCTTTTGATTCGGCCCATTTGTTTCGCCATTTAGTTTCTATTTTATTCCAGTTTATCATAATATTATCCTAAAATCATTGATTTTGCTTTTTGTATTGCAGCATCTTTTTTAGATGTGTCCTTTCCTCCACCTTGAGCAAATTTAGCATCCCCGCCACCTGAACCGCCCAAAATTGAGGCTATTTCCTTGACAATCTCCCCTGCATTTACGCCTGATTGTTCACCTGCAAATATTATTACTCGTATGGTTGGACCTGCTTCAAAAATTCCACAAAATGCTGCAGTACCATCTTTGGCAACTATCTTCTTTCCAAAGGTTTGGCAGAAATAATCATCATAATTTTCACTTGATGTAAAGCAGATTTTATTTTTAATTGTAATCTCATCTAGTTCGCCTGATTGGCCAGCTAGAATCTTTTCTAATAGTATGGGAATCTGTTCTCTTGATTTCTCTTTATTTTCTTCTCGCAGTTTTTCTAATTTTTCTTTTGCAGTGTCATTTGCAGCTTGTTTCTTTGATTCTTCTTCTTGATCTTTTACATATTGAAAAGCTGTTGGTCCTGAGACAAATTCTATACGAACTACACCGTCTTGAATTCTTTTAGTTTTTGTAATTTTAATTAGTTCAATATCTCCAGTCTTCTTTACATGTGTTCCACCACATGCTTCGATATCTTTGTCCTCAATTGATACAATTCTAACTGACTTTACTGGAACTACTCCGCCCTGATAAATTTTAAAACCATATTTTTGTTCTGCTGTTCCTCTATCGTAATAGTCGATATTTACTGGATAATTTTCTTTTACCATTTGATTAGCTGCATCTTCAATCTGTTTTACTTGCTCATCTGTTAATGATGAATGATGGGTAATGTCTAGTCTGGCATGATCATCATCTTTAAACGCAGAGTGTTGCCAAATCCAAGAGCCTAACACCCCTCTTGATGACACATTGATGATGTGAGTACTTGTATGGTTTTTAGTAATGTTTGCACGTCTTGTTTCATCTACTTTGCAAGATACAGTATCGCCTTCTTTTGGAACTCCTCCCTCTAACTTGTGAACAATAATGTTTGCGTGTTTATCTACATTAACGACATTGAATTCTGATATGGTTCCTAAATCTGGTTCTTGACCTCCGCCTCTTGCATAAAATGAAGTTCTATCTAATACGACTTGATCACCTAAGACCTTGATTACTTTGGCCTCAAATTCCATTGGATCGTCTTTGTAAAATAGAGTTTCAGTTTCTGGTAACTCTTCTAGCGGAAGTTCTGTGATTGCCTTTTTCTTTTCAGATTGGTGCAAGTCAGATAGTTTAGAGTAAAACTGTGATGGGATTTCAGAAATAGCATCAATTTCTTTGAGGTATTCAGGTGTAATGCCGTCTGATTCGTATAATGTAATGAGTTCATCCACTGACGGTGCACCTTTCTCACGAATTTTTTCTGCCTTTTTCTTCATGTGAATCTTTGATTCCTCATACCTTGAAGATTCTAGCTTTAGAATTGTCTTAACATCTTCTCTTTTCTCATCTAGTTCTGGATAGGTGTCTTTGAGATAATCAATATGTGCATCAATTAATTCATCAATATCTAATTTTAGATTCAATTGATTAATTGTTCCATTGATTCTTCGTAACATCATTCTAAGGTTGTATCCTCCTCCGACATTACTTGGCAATGCACCATCTGCAATTGCAAAAATTAATGTCCTGAGATGATCTGCAATTAGATACATTCCTTCAAGTGGTGTGATTATTTTATTTACTTGATCCTCTGTGATTCCAGCACTCTTTACTGCAAGACGTCTTACTTGATTTAGATCATCAAAATGATCAATCTCTCTTGCAATTTCTGTAAAGTATTTTTTTAACATTTCAGAATCAGAATCTATTCCAATCTTTTCAAAGAGTATCTGATTTACTGGACCAAAGCAGCAGTCATATGCCGTAGGTGTACCATTTGTAATCCATGCAAATCTTTCAAGTCCTGCACCCATATCGATAATTTTTTGATCAAGTGTGGTATGTTGTCCTAACTCTCCTTGAAATTCTGTAAATACTGCGTTTCCAAGTTCCAGTCCTCTAACAAAATATTCTAATGATGAACCAAATGAACCTCCACCTGACCACACATCTTCTACAAATACTACTTCTTCTTTTTTAATTCCAAATTGTTGTGTTAATAATCTAAAATCTAAGTCCACACATTCATCTTTCCAATACCCTCCGTTCTCTGGAATGCTATGTTGCCCAATCATACAAAAACTAGAAAAGTGTCTACCCGTAACCCCTACATTTTCTAAATCATTGAAACGTAAACACGTTTGTGGGACTACTAAGGGATTTGCAGGAAATTCAAATACTACTTTGGAACCCATTACTCTTTGAAAATCAACCACAGATGCAATTGTGAAATACAAATCATCGCGCCATCTACACACAACTGGATATCTGCTAACTGAAGTGTGATTATTTTTTACAAAAAATTCTTCTACTTGTTTCCAAGATTGTGTATAGTCAAATCGTTTTGTTGTTGGCGGGTCCCCAATGAATGAATATGTATCCGTACCATCATCTGGACAAAGTGTTCTGTTTGCATCTAGAGTCCAAAAGAATCTACCACATTTTGTGCAGGCTTTTCTGATAAATCCTTGCTCCTCAAATAATTTTACTTTGTAATATCTATCAGGATCTGCTGAAAATTCTTTTAAAATCTGATTTTTATCCAATGTTGAAGGATATTATTTTCCGATATTAAGAATTGTCGATTAATGATTACATTAAATATCATCTATCTGATACACTAATCATGTTTGGAGGTAAACCTACTCTTAAAGAAGGAACTCATATTTTCTCGATTAAAAAAAATGGTGAATTTAATGACTTTATTTTTGCTGTTGTAACTGGCGTTGATGGCAAAAAAGTAGGTGTTACTGGTATAATTGTAAATCCAATTGGCCTAAAAAATAAGATCTCTCAAGGAAAAACTGGTGAAAGATCTCAAGAAATTCTTAATCATCCAACTCCTGATAATGTCGTTTTGGCATTGGTGTATAGAGTGGAATCTGAAAATTATGCTGAAGTTTTAGATCTTGATGTTGATAAATGTGATATCCTTCCTCCAAAAATCTATACTATGCTTGATGGTTGGATACGTGAATCTTTACCTGAGTTTCTAAACAATGTCTTATCTTTGGCTCCTGGCACTGAACGAGATGAAGCAAAACGAATTTTAAAAAATAGGATGGAAACTTTAACTGATCCAAATCTAAAACGAACTTTGTATGCTGTTTGTAGAAGTTTACAAATTCTAAATTAGATATTTATTTTTAGGCGTAACTTCTCCATAGTTTTATATTATGCCCTAAGAGATTCATGGTACAATGGAATATGTTTACGCTGCTTTACTTCTTCACAAACTAGACAAAGAAGTTAACGAGGCAAACCTCAGTTCAGTTGTTAAAGCATCTGGCGCTGAAGTTAATGAAGCCCAAGTTAAATCACTAGTTGCAGCCTTAGCCGATGTTAACATCGATGAGGCCGTTAAAGCCGCACCTGTAGCAGTTGCAGCAGCCGCACCGGCAGCTGGCGCAGCAGCAGATGCACCAGCAAAAGAAGAGGAGAAGAAAGAAGAACCTAAAAACGAAGAAGCAGCCATGGAAGGATTATCATCCTTATTCGGCTAAGCAACTTTATTTTTTCAATTTAATTTTATACTTATTTTTATTAATCTTAATTACTCTCTGTACCGTCTTTGTATCTATTGACAGAATTTGCTTTTACTTCTGAATTCTTTATTTATATTTTAGATCTGTTTGGTACTGTAGCGTTTGCAATTACTGGTGCCTTTAAGGCAATTGAAAAAAAATTTGATGTTGTAGGAATTTTACTGCTTGCAACTATTACTGGAGTTGCAGGTGGTACAATTCGGGATGTTGTATTGGGTACTACTCCCAATTCCATTATTGATCCTGTCTATGTAATCTCTACAGTTGTATCTGGAGTAGTGATTTTCTTTTTGTATTCTAAACTAAAAAAACATTGGAATCTGTTTTTGAAATTTGATGCAATTGGATTGGGTGTGTTTACTATTATTGGAGCAACTTTTGCATACAATATTTTTGGATTAAATTTTTTGGCAATTTTATTAGCAGGTATTTTGACTGCTGTTGGCGGTGGTATACTTCGAGATATTTTTGTAAACCAAGTTCCAATAGTTTTTGTAAAAGAATTTTATCTTTCTGCAAGTTTTATTGGAATCGTTATTTTTTCTATAATTTTGTATTTTACTGATGAATTATACTATGCTACAATTATTGGGATTTTTCTTACTATGTCGTTAAGATTAATTGCAATGAAGTATAATTGGAATTTTCCTAAAGTAAAAAATACTGACACTTAAGCTGGTGTGTATTCTTTTGCTTGACTTACTATGCCTTTAGCTTGTGCATCTGCTTTTTGTAAAATTTGTTCTTTTGTTTCATCTGTCATGAAACCTGATTCTACAGACACTGAACGTGCAGACTGTGCTGCCTTTGTGAGGATTTGTGTAACATTATCTGCAGTGATGTATCCTGCTTCAATTGATAGCGATATTGCTTCTTGATGGAATTGAGCAAATGTATCTCTAGTTTTCTCAACATCTACTACCATCTCTTCTTCAGTATATTTTAGACCCTCTTCTACTGCTGAATAAAGTGAGATTCCTGCTTCTACTGGTTTGATATCTAATTTACCTAAAATTGATGCTAATTTTTCATTAATTGCTTCACCTTTTTTTGCTGGTGTTGTATCTTTTGCAATCCAGATTGTTCCTTGATCAATTTTTGTTGGAATTCCTGCATCTTTGAATTCTGTAAGCATTGGTCCTGGTGCAATTCCTGTATTTTTAGCAGGTACTACAATATCGATACTTGCAATATCTCCACTACGTGCACCCATCATGACTTTATTTTTACCTAAGAGTACGTTTAGTTTGAATGGTGACATGTTTGTAAAAAGAAACATTAGTTGTCCTTTCAGTTCACCAGAAATTTCTTTCATTCCTGGAATATCTAATGTTTCAAGTGCTTTTTTTGCAACTCTATCTTTGACACACACAAATTCTACTTCCCCTTTCAAAGTTTTTCTTAACGGTAAAATTTGTGTAGAGCGAACTTTTCTCATTTGAATTACTGAAATTGTTTTGTATTTTTTTGGTAATTCTAATAATTGTTGATACATTTCCGTTTTTCTTTTTGGATATGTTGTTCTATTTTCATGCATACTTCTTCTTTATCTCCTGTACTTGTTTTACTGGTTTACCCATTGTTGTTTTGACTAGAATTTTTTTAATATTTTTCTCTCCATTTGGTAATTTTTTCTCTATTGCACTAATCACTGAATGTGCGTTAATTGCTAAATCTGTATCTTCCATAGATTCATCTCCAATTTTACATGAAACTGATAATGATGCTCTTGTTCTAACTTTAATTGATGTTCTAAATCTTGATAAAAATGCATCAATAGGTGCATTAAATGGAACTGGTGTTGGCATTTTGCCTCTAGGACCTAAAAGCTGACCTAGTGCTTTACCTACTGTTGGCATAATTTGTGTATCTGCTAAAAAGAAATCATATTTGTTAATGAATTTTCTAGATTCTCTTTTATTAGATTCAAATTTTGTTAATTCATCATTTCCGATTACTGCATCTGCTTTTGCAGCTTTAGCCTTTTGACTCATATCTCCTGTTGCAATTACACATACTGTTGCAGGTGAACTTGTTTTTGGAAGTTGAACTACTTCGTTAATTGCAAATCCTTTTTTGACGTCGATATCTTTGAAATTAATAATTAATTCTATTGACTGTGTAAATTTTCTCTTTTTCGTTGCCTCTTTGGCTTTTTTTACTAACTCTGCCAATTGTGTCTCTGTAATCAATACGTACATTTTCTAGAAAACCTACTTAAAATCGTTTAGAGATTAAGTTGTTTGTTCTTTTTTAATTTGAAAAAAATTCAATTTTTTATGCCTAATTATTGTAATTTAAGACAAATTTTTCTTAAAACTTACATATATTAAATGATAATCATGATTTTCTAGCACATTGCATAGATTTGACGATCTTGATATGAAATTACTCTATGAATTGACTAATGATGGATCTATTTCTGTTCCTGTTTTATCTAAAAAACTTGAAATTAATGCTTCTGTTTTGTATAGTCGAATTAAAAGATTAATGAAAAAGAAATTAATCAAAAAATTTACCATTGAAATTGATGAATCTTTGTTAGGTATTGGAGTAAAAGCGTCTGTTGGTATTAATCGCGATCCAAAATTAAAAGAAATGATTCATAAAAAATTCATGGAAACTTCTGAGGTTGTTTCTATTTCAGAAGTGACTGGTAGATTTGATATTATTGTTGATGTATATGCTAAAAATCTTGAAGCATTACATGATGTAGTTATTGAAAAAATTGGAAAAATAGAAGGTATTCAAAATACTGAAACCTTTGTAGAATTACAAAAAACCGATAAGGATCCTGTTTATCTTATCGAATAATTATTGGAATTTTTGATCCCATTTACCTTCATTGATTTCAGCAGTTATTTCTTTTGGAGTTTTTCCTTCTACTTTAACTCCTAATGCTACACATGTACCAATGATGGTTTTTGCAACTGATTTCAATGATGATGCATAAGATTTTTCGAGTTTTGTATTTGCTACTTTCACAATTGAATCCATTGTAACGTCTCCTGCCCATTCAGTACCTGATGTGCTTGAGCCTTTTTGAATCCCTGCTTCTTTCATGATTAGTGCTGCAGCTGAAGGAATACCTATCTCAATTTCATATTTCTTCGTATCTGTATCTACAACAACTGTTACTGGAACTTTCATTCCCTCGAAGTCTTTTGTTTTCTCATTAATTGATGCGATAACTTCCATGATGTTAACGCCTAGAGGACCTAATGCTGGACCTAATGGTGGACCTGCAGATGCGCCTCCTCCAGTTACAAGTGATGATACTTTTTGTTCTCCCATGTTAATCAGCTTAATACCAAAAATTTAATCCTTACTAAGCTCCACTCGAGAGTTTTAGATAGTTTGCATCTACTGTTACTGGTAGTTGATATGATGCATCTAGTAAAACAACTGTAGCTTCTTCCTTATCTGCATCTATTCTTGTAATTGTTGCTTTCATTCCTTTGAATGGACCACCTGTAATTTCGATAATATTATCCACTTCTAATGTTGAAACGGTTGATTTCTTAACAAGATATCCTTCGATATCTTTGAATTCTAACTCTCCTCTTAATTGACCTCGAATATGTCTTACACCTTCGACTGCCATGTATGCATCACTTGGCTTGATTGCTTCAATTACAACATACCCTCTTAGATTATCTACTAGTAATACTGATTGAATGTTAATTTGATTAGCATTGGCTTTAGCTTCTAATAATCTCATAACCACTTTTTCTTGTCCTCCTGTGGTCCTAATTGCAAATAAGTGTGATTTTATTTCTTCAGACAATTTTATCTACCAAATGTAATTACCGAAAACACAAACTGAATTGTAAATCCAATAGCACCTACTCCTGCTATTCCCATTATCACTAATCTTAGATGTTGTTGATATTCATCCTTATCTGGCTTTTTAGCCATTTTCATGGTATTTGACATATTCTTCAAAGTTTGCCTAGGGTTCATTGGTGGAAATTAATATGGTGTCCTTATATTCCTTATCTCATGGAGCTTTTAATTGCCTATCTGGATGATCCTGCAGGTCATAATATGGCAAAATTTCTTTCACAAGAAATGACTTTGGATGGTGATATTTTTCGTGGTAAATATTATGATCTAATAATCATACCTACTCCTGCTATTTTTGCCGATTGGATTGAAGAAAAATTTGATTATGATGGATTTGTGTTTCTTTCAAAACATGCTGCTGCATCTGGTGTATTGGCATTAACTTGTCATAATACTGGAAATTTCTCTGAAGCAAAATTTGGAGGTAATGATAGACAAGTTGCAGTTCCTCATGCATTTCTTCAAAAAACGTATCTTCAAACTCTAAAAAAACATCAATCTCAATTTTCTCAATTCCAAATCACTATTGAAGCTACTCATCATGGTCCTACTGCATTAACTAAACCTTCAATATTCATTGAAATAGGAACTACTGAACAACAATGGACTGATACTTCATTATGTAATTCTGTTGCAACACTAGTTCATCAAGTTTTATCTAATCCTATACCTGAAAGTCCTATGGCAATTTGCTTTGGTGGTACACATTATTCTTCAAAATTTACTTATGAATTACTTGAAGGAAAATATGCTCTTGGAACAGTAATTCCAAAACATGCATTAGATAATCTTGATGAAGAATTATTTTCTCATATTATGAAACAAAACAACACCGCTAAATTCGCTCTTTTAGATTGGAATGGACTTGGAAAAAATAAACAAAAAATTCTCAATTTTCTTAATTCTACCTCACTTGAGATTGTGAAACTATGAATCTTGAACAGAAAGTTTACAAAAAATTACTAGATGTTCCAAAAGGTAAAATTACAACTTATGGTGATTTGGCAAAGGCTGTTGGATTAAAAAATGGTCAAAGAATAATTGGAAAAATAATGAACAAAAATCCTTATCCCATAATAATTCCATGTCATAGAGTTGTTATGTCTACTGGTAAAATTGGAGGATATGCTTATGGTAAATTTATAAAAATAAAAATACTTGGTGATGAGGGCATAGAAGTTAAAAATGATAATATCACAAATTTTGATAAGAGATTATTTAGATTCTAAACTTCTCTTTTAGTTCTAATTTCGTCCATCAACAGTCTCAAGTGAGCTTTATTTCTAACTGTGTTTCCGCCCACTTTCTTGTAGAGTATCCAGAATTCTGGATTGGTCAAATCTTTTCTATCTTTGGCAATTTTTAATAATCTTCTCAATGCACGAACTTTTGCAACATATACTGTTTTCTTACCTACTCGTGCACCTTTTGTACCTTGTTTGGAGCCTTGCCCTGTGCCTCTTTTCTTTCTTTGATCTAATTTAGTTTGTGCTCTTCCTCTTGATGTTCCTGTAAATGATTTAATTTTAATTGTATTTGCTGTGATTAAACTTCTGATGTTTTCTCTAGTAATTGCATCTGCAATATCATCTAGATGATCTGTATCAAATTTAATTCTGTGAATTCCTACTCCAGTAACTCTGGCAGCTAGTCTTTTTTTAGATTTAAGATTTATCGGCAATTACACTCACTCTCGCATTAAATATTTTAAATTTGTTTTCAACGGCTTTAATGACAATTTCTTTTCTTTTTTTAGTACCGACACCATGTCCTAATCTTACTCCATCTTTCTTTGGATCTAACTTTCCTAAATCTGCAATATTGTAAACTAAATTATCTGTAAATCCTGAAGGGTGTAATCCTTTTGCATCTCTAGGTCCTCCATATCCAACTTTAACTAAACCTGGACGACCTCTACTTTTTTGTTTTCTTTGATGATGATCTATTCCTTTTGGTTTTCTCCAATTTGTTTGAAGTCTAACATAACGCCAACTTTCTGGTCTGACAAAATCAGGATTGTTTCCTTTTACTTCCTGTCTTTTTTCGATCTTTTCCTTGTTGATTGGCATGGAACTAAGTCTTGAATTTTGGAATAAATACGTTCCTCGACCTAAAAAAATTCATTATGGAAAAGAGATAATAAGGAAAATCAGGGCGGATCTAAATATCTTGACCTCTATACATGCTCAAACACTCAATGGAGATCAAAATATTGACTGAATTATTAGGTAGATCTACGACTGAACAATTTTTAGCACAACTAACTGCTTTTGGAATCAACCCTTCTAAAGTTCATAGAAATTTACCAACTGATGAAATGGTGGCTATTTCTGTTGAAAGGAAAGAAGGTGTTGTAAATTCAACCGGTTCTCTTTCAGTTAATACTGGAAAGTATACTGGTAGATCTCCTGATGATAGATTTATTGTGTATGATGATAAAACTCACGATACTATTGATTGGGGAAAAATTAACCATCAATTCCCAAGTGGTAAATTTGAAAAACTTTTTGAAAAGATGAAAGACTTTGTTGCTAACAAAGAACTTTTTGTTTTTGATGGTTTTGTAGGGGCTGATCCTGAAACCCGTTTACCAATTAGAGTAATCAATGATCATGTTTGGCAAAATATGTTTTCAAGTAATTTATTCATTCGACCTACAAATGAAGAATTGGAAAAACATGATCCTGAATTTACTATTTTATGTATTAATGATTTCTTAGCAGATCCTGAAATTGATGGAACTAGAACTGATGTTTTTATTTTAATTGATTTAACAAAAAAAATTGTTTTGATTGGTGGAACTGAATATGCTGGTGAAATGAAAAAATCCATGTTTGGTGTAATGAATTTCTTATTACCTGACAGTAATATTTTTCCAATGCATTGTTCTGCAAACATTGGTGAAAAAGGCGATACTGCATTGTTCTTTGGTTTGTCTGGTACTGGTAAAACTACTCTTTCTGCAGATCCTAATAGAAAATTAATTGGTGATGATGAACATGGTTGGTCTGATAATGGGACATTTAATTTTGAAGGTGGATGTTATGCCAAATGCATCAATCTTAGTCAAGAAGCAGAACCTGAAATTTGGAATGCAATTAAACCTGGGGCTCTTTTAGAAAATGTTGTCTTAAATGATAACATTCCTGATTATGATGATAATTCACTAACTGAAAATACTCGTGTTGGTTATCCTTTGGATTTCATTCCTGGTGCTGTAATTCCTAGTGTTGGTGGAAACCCTCGTGTTATTGTATTTTTAACTGCAGATGCTTTGGGTGTTTTACCTCCTGTTTCTAGATTGACCAAAGAAGGTGCAATGTATCATTTCATGTCTGGTTACACTAGTAAATTAGCTGGAACTGAAAGAGGCATAAAAGAACCTAAATCTGTCTTTTCTCAATGTTTTGGAGCACCATTCATGCCTAGGCCAGCTTCAGTTTATGCAAAACTTCTTGGTGAGAAAATTAATCAACATAACACTATCGTTTATCTTGTTAACACTGGATGGTCTGGTGGACCATACGGTGTTGGTAAAAGAATTAAGATCAAATATAGTCGTGCAATGGTTACTGCAGCTATTTCTGGTGCACTTGACATTGTAAAATATCGTCATGATGATTTACTTAATCTTGATATTCCAACAGACGTTGAAGGCGTTCCATCTGAAATATTAGATCCAAAACATACTTGGGTTGACAAAGATTCCTATGATCTTTCTGCAAAAAAATTAGCTCAAATGTTTGTTGAAAACTTTAAGAAATTTGAAAATGTTTCTGATGAAATAATTGCAGCTGGGCCCAATTTTTCTGTATAGTTTATTTTTTAATAATTAACCCCACAATTCCAATAATTACAATTATTGAAATTATTAGTATGATTTGTTTTTCTGGAATATCTCTTAATTCTAACTTGTCTATTTTTTCTGAAAGTGAATTAATTTTAATTGTATTAAATGCATCTGATGTATTTCCACCGACTTTGATTTTAGCATCTATCCAATACTCTCCATTTTCATAAATTTCTAATGATGTTTTTTTATGTGGTGTGCTAGTAATTGTTTCTGTATTTCCATTTTTACTGTTTATAATTGAAATTTTAGCAAAACTCCATTTCTCTGGATGATTGATTTCAAAAATTAATTTTTCATTTTCTTGATTTACTGAAATTGAACCTTTTGTATGGTGAATTAAAACTGGAATTGTATATTCTATTTTTTCATGATTGATGAATATTTTCCCCTCATAATCTCCATATTTTTTTTCAACTATACTTATTTCAAATTCTAATTTTCCATTTTCCATTTTTTGTGTAACTTCAATAAATTTTGGTCCTTCAAATCTAACATCAATTCCTTCTAATTTTCCATCCATTAATTTTAATTCTAATTGTTTTTTTGCAGTTGGATGATCTGTTGATAAATTAATTACAAAACTAGGTGGATTGATAATTAATTTTGCATTGTATGCATTAGCAATATCTAGTCTTCCTGCACCTGACTCATGTAGTGAAAATTTTTGTCCATAAGCATCTGAAACTGGTTGAACTGTAGTAAGTAATAGTGATTTTATTTCATAATTTTGTAATTCTGGATTTTTTTGGAGTAGTAATGCTGCAGCGCCACTAACATGTGGTGCTGCAAAACTAGTTCCACTTGTAAAATTATAGCTTGCATTGTTTTGAGTACTGTTAATGTATGCTCCTGGTGCTACGATATCTGGTTTCATGTAAAATGGTGAAACTGGACCTCTTGAACTAAAATGTGCTACAAAATCTGGATTGTAAAATAAATTCATTATTCCTTTATTGTTATTTTTAATTAGTTCAATAATTTCTAATCCTTCTTCCCTGTCCATTGAAACTACTGGAATTTGTGGTGTGTATCCTAGTTCTGAAAATTCATGAATTAATTCACCAAGAAATATTCCTGATTCATTATTGTAAACAATTAATGCCTTAGCTCCTGCACTTGCAACATTCATTTCTTTAATTGAAAAAAATAATAATTCTCCTTTTACATCACTCCCTCTTTCTACAATCACTATTGCATCTTTTACATCCCTTTCTTTCAAGTCACTAATTTTACCAAAACCTCCAAAAATTATTTTTCCAATAATTGGCTCTTCTGTTGTTGAAGATCCTACCATTGGAATTACTGTGAAATCTTTTTCATTTACTTCTAATGTTGCAATTAAACTTGAAGTCATATTATTGTAAGTTGCACCAACTGTAACTGATCCAAAATTTCTTCCTGGACTTCCAATTGTTTTTAACTCTGGACCATCATTTCCTGCTGCAGTGACAACAAAAATCCCATTATCTAATGCATGATTAACTGCACTATCTATTTTGGAATTTGTTTTGTTTACTCCTAAACTGATATTGATAATATCCGCTTTATCTTCAATTGCTTTTTTAATTGCTTTCATAATTAATTCTGATGATACTCCTTCTCCATCTTCTGATACTTTGTAAGCTAAAATTTTTGCTTTAGGTGCAACTCCCAATGTATTTCCATCTGCTGCAATTACTCCTGCAACTTTAGTACCGTGTCCATTGTTATCCATTGGTAACTGATTTTCTTGAATAAAATTATATCCTCCAATTACTTTTCCATCTGGTCCCCATCCGAATAAATCTGGGTGATTAAAATCTACACCTGTATCAATGATTGCTATTTTAATTCCAGTTCCATCAATTCCATCTGTTCTTGGAATTTCAGATCCAACATATGGTACACTATTTTCAATGTATGTTTTAATTCCATTTTCAGTTTGAATTGATTGTGATATAATTATGCTAGTTGTAACAATTAGTATTATTGAAAAAATCAATAATAATTTCATAGATTTTTTAATTTTTCAACAAGTAAAAATGAATTGTTTACTAAACCAATAAATGGACTAAACCCCCAAAACATTCTATGGGAAAATACACACTTCCTGAAATGCCATATGCTTATGATGCATTAGAACCTCACATTGATGCAAAAACAATGGAGATTCATCATACAAAACATCATCAAACATACACTGACAAATTAAATGCAGCACTTGAAACATGTCCAACTGAAATTCAAGAAAAAGATATCATTGACATCTTATCTGATATCAATTCAGTACCTGAAGACAAAAGAGGCGCAATCAATTTCAACGGTGGCGGTTATGATAACCACAGGCTATTTTGGAATAGTATGAAACAAAATGGTGGTGGAGAACCTGGGGGATCAATTGCTGATGCAATTAATGATTCTTTTGGAAGCTTCGCTGACTTTAAAGAGAAATTCACATCTACTACTGCAGTAATTCAGGGTAGTGGTTGGGGATGGTTAGTATACAATCCAGCAACATCTAAAGTTGAATACAAATCAATGCCAAATCAAACTAGTCCAAGAACTGAAGGATTAGTTCCATTATTGGGTTGTGATGTTTGGGAACATGCATACTATCTAAACTATCAAAACAAAAGACCCGTATACATTGCAGCATGGTGGAATGTAGTTAACTGGGATGAAGTAGAAGATAGATTCTCTAAAGCCAAATAAAGTTAAATCTTTATTTTTTTATTTTTATTTTTTAAATCCATATCATGAATGAATTTATAACCATCTGAGCATGATTTGTTGTAAATGAGTGAACCACAGGCTGAACAAATGATGCAACAGATGCAAATGCTTGAAACATATTTTTCTGATCTATCTCAAAGAGAGGGTACTTTTCTAAGTATATTGAGAGAAGCTACTGCAGCTATTGAGTCGATTAAATCACTTGGTACACAACCTGATTCTGATACTTTAGTACCTCTTGGCATGGGAGCTTACATTCCTACAAAAATTTCATCTAACCAGAAAATCGTTGTAAATATTGGTGCTGGTATTGCAGTTGAGAAAGATTTTCCTGCAGCAATTAATTATTTTGAAGCTAGAATAAAAGAAATTGAAATTGCTTTACAAGACACTGCAACCAAAAAACAAGATGCTGCAAATAGATTGGAACAGGGAAAAGCACAAATTAATCAATTAATGCAGTCTCAATCCCCGCCAAATTTGGGATAAATTATGTTTGATAGTCTTCGTAAGGCGTTTTCTAATGCAGCAAAAAGTCTTGGAGAAAAAGAACTAAATGAAAAAGATATTGAAGATATTCTTTTTGAACTTGAAATTTCTCTTTTAGAATCTGATGTAGCTGGTGAAGTGATTGATTCGATTAAATCTGATTTAAAGGAAAAATTAATTGGTTCTAAAACTGACAAAAATGAAATTGAAAAATTTGTTAAAGATAATTTAATTTCTAGTATTTCTAGTTTATTTGATGGTGTTGGAGAAATTGATATTTTTGAAAAAATTGATGAAAAAAAGAAACAAAATCAACCTTTTTTGATTGTATTTGTTGGAATAAATGGCACTGGAAAAACTACTTCATTGGCAAAAATTGCATCTTTACTTCAGGAGAAAAAATATTCCGTTGTAATTGCAGCTGCTGATACTTTTAGAGCTGGTGCTATAGAACAATTACGAGAACATGCTAATCGTCTAAATCTAAAACTTGTTGCCCAAAATTATGAATCCGATCCTGCTGCTGTTGCTAGGGATGCAGTACTTTATGCAAAATCTCACAAGACTGATTGTGTATTGATTGATACTGCTGGTAGAATGCAAACAAGTAAAAATTTGATGGAACAAATTGCAAAAATTACTAAAGTTGTAAATCCTGATATGACTATTTTTGTAGGTGATTCTTTAGCTGGTAATGACACTGTAAATCAATCACGTGAATTTTATAAACATGTTAAATTCGATGGTTCTATTTTGACTAAAAGTGATGCTGATGCAAAAGGTGGAGCTGCATTATCTATTGTAAAAGTTACTTCTACACCTATTCTTTATTTGGGAACTGGACAAGAATATTCTGATTTAAAATCTTTTGATAAAAATATTTTCTTAGAAACTGTTTTTGGTTCATTAGACAATGTCAAAATACAAAAAACTGATGAACCAACACCAGAACCAACACCAGAACCAACACCAGAACCAACACCAGAACCAACACCAGAACCAACACCAGAACCAACACCAGAACCAACACCAGAACCAACACCAGAACCAACACCAGAACCAACTTCTGATGATCCTTTTGATGGAATCAAAGATAGTGAAATTACAACTTATTCTGATTTATTTGATATTACTCCTCCTGAAAATGATTCTGAGGCAATTAAACTAGGTAATAAGATTCGTCAATGGATAAAAGATGGTAAACCAAAACCTGGAGAATCTAAAGTAGAAGAATCTAATGATAAAGATGAATCTACTGAAAATGAAGAAGAGGTACAAAAACATGATAAAGAAGAACCTAAAAAGAAAAAGGGAAGGTTTGGGTTCTTAAGAAGATGAAACTAAAAACAAAAAATTTACTTACTTTGGCGGAATTAACTCCAAAAGAATTTGTGGGTTTACTCAATGATTCAATTAAATTAAAAAAAGAACTCAAAAAAAATGGCAACAAACCAATTTTAAAAAATAAAACGTTGGCAATGATTTTTCAAAAACCATCTACTCGAACAAGAGTAAGTTTTGAAATTGGTATGTATCAGTTAGGTGGCCATGCTGTTAATCTTTCATCCAATGACACACAATTATCTCGTGGAGAATCCGTTGAAGATACTGCAAAAACTCTTTCACGATATGCTAATTGTATAATGGCACGTGTTTATGATCATGAATTATTAGAAAAATTATCTCAACATACAACTATTCCTGTAATTAATGGACTATCTGATTCTTTTCATCCTTGTCAAATTCTAGCAGACTTTCTTACCATTAAAGAAAAAAAGAAAAAAATTCGTGGATTAAAAATTGCATGGATTGGTGATGGGAATAATGTTTGTAACTCTATGATTTATGGTGCTGCATTAGCTGGTTCTAGTATGTCTATTGCAACTCCTAAAGAATTTCAACCTGATAAAAAAGTTGTAAAAGAAGCTCAGAGATCTACTGATATTGAATTAACTTTAGATCCTTTTCAAGCAGTAAATAATGCTGATGTTGTGGTAACTGATACATATTCTTCAATTCATAATAACGATCCAAAAAGAATTAAAAAATTCCTTCCAAAATATCAAGTAAATCCAAAATTAATGCGATCTGCAAAAGATAATGCGATCTTTTTACATTGTCTTCCTGCAAAACGAGAGCAAGAAGTTACATCCTCTGTAATTGATGGATCTCAATCAGTTGTTTGGGATGAGGCAGAAAATCGACTTCATACTCAGAAAGCTTTACTTTCTGCACTAATTCACGCTGAACGTATATAATACCAAGTTCAAAATCTGTTCCTATAGAATGGCTTATTCAAAAATATTAAGACGACTTAGAGAGGAAAAAACCAATTATCGAAAACGTGGTACTATGTTAATGGGTAAGCGTGATTTTGTTACTGTAAATATTTCAAATGAAAATACACAAGTTCAAGTTCTTACACCTGGAATGACTGGAGATAAAGTAATTGCATCTGCTCATTCAAGATATTTACTTGAAAAAGGATGGAAAGGTTCTAGAAAAAGTATTTCTGCAGCCTATCTAACTGGATATTTAGCCGGTAAAAAAGCACTAGTTAAAGGTGCAAAAGATGCAATTTTGTATACTGGTACTAAACGATATACTCAAAGAATGGCAGCTGCTTTGAAAGGCATTATTGATGCTGGTCTTGAAGTTCCAGCTGACTCTGAAACATTTCCTGCTGATGAAAGAATCAATGGTGAACATCTTACTGTTAAAAATGAAGTTTCTAAAATAAAATCTACCATAGATACTGAGGTTAAATAAAATGAGTCAAGCAACACAATCTAAACCTGGACAATCCAAACCAGGACAAGGTGGAAGAGGTAGAGGCCCACCAGTATATGGACGTGGTCCACCTGGAGCAGCAGCAGCACGTCCTAAAAGACCTCGAAGAGAACCTGAAGTTGAAGTTTGGGTACCAAAAACTATTCTAGGTAAAAAAGTTGATTCTGGAGAAATTACTACTATTGAAGAAATTTTAGAAGCTGGATTAAGAATTCAAGAATCTGGAATTATTAAAAAATTGTTACCTGATTTAAAAAGTGAAGTTGTTGATGTGGGTATTATTCAAAAAATGACCTCAAACGGACAATCTACTAGATTCAAGGCAATTGTTGCAGCAGGAAATGAAAATGGTTATTTGGGAATTGGTCAAGGTAAATCTAAACAAATGCGAATTGCTATTGAAAAAGCAACTAGTCAAGCATTTCTAAATATCCAACCAATCAAAATGGGTTGTGGCAGTTGGGAATGTAGATGTGATCAAAACCATTCTGTTCCATTCAAAGTTAAGGGAAAAGGTGGAAGTGTAACTATTGAAATTATTCCTGGACCTCGTGGTTTAGGTCTTGTTGCAGGTGGAAAAATTAAACGATTGTTAGAATTAGCAGGTCTTAAAGATGCATGGACTACAGCAAAAGGCTCTACTCCTACAATGAACTCAACTTCAAAAGCAGTACTGGATTGTCTTAGACAGACATTCAGTCAAGGATGATAAAAATGGCAAATGCATATCTTGTTGTTAGAATTAAGGGTCAAGCAGATTGTCCGTATTGGGCTACAACTACTATGACTTTATTAAAATTAGATAAAAAATATCGTGCAACAATTTTGCCTGCAAAGGATAACACTTTGGGTATGTTAAGAAAAGTACAACATTATGTATCTTGGACTGAAATTGATGCATCTTTAGCCCAAGAGTTAATTGAAAAGAAAGCCAGAAAAGGAGGTTATCAAAAAATTACTGATGAAGATCTAAAAGAGCTTGGATTTGCAAATGCTACTGAACTTGGAACTGCCTTGGCTGATGGAAAAGCTACATTATCAAAATTATCTCCACTAAAACCTTGGTTTGCTTTAGCACCACCAGTACATGGATTCAAAAGAAGTACCAAGAAATTATATGGACAAAAAGGTGTTCTTGGTGATAACAAAGAACTTGATACTATTGTGAGGAGAATGATTTAACATGGCAACTAGATTAAGAAAAACTCGAAGACTTAGAGGTGGAAGACACATGGGATGGGGACAAGTAGCCCAACACCGTGCAAGTGGTCACAAAGGTGGTCTTGGAGTTACTGGTTTCCAAAAACATCATTACAGTAGTTTGTTAAAAGATGAACCAGATCATTATGGTCATGAATCTAGTTCACCTCCTCATCCAAATATTACAAAAAAATGGGCCAATGTTAGAGACCTTGATGATTTATTCACTAAATTTGGTAAAGAAGAAGGTGGAAAGAAGATTGTAGATCTTGAAAGTGCTGGGTATGAAAAACTTCTAGGTGGTGGAACAATCTCTAATGCATATTCCGTCAAAGTTGAAAACTTTACAGCATCAGCTGAAGAGAAATTAAATGCTATTGGTGGAGAGATTATTCAAGATACAATAGAAGAAAAACCTGCTGAGGACTAGGTGTTAACTGAAAATGGCTGAGGGTTCTATTACTTCAATTATTAGAAAAGTAGTTTTTAAGGCAGAACCTTATCTCCCACAAGTTCCAAAACCTAAAAAGAAAATTTCTTTACAAACTAGATTACTTTGGTGTGGTGTTGCATTACTTATCTATATGGTAATGGGACAAACTCCGTTATTTGGAGCAACTTCTCCTGAATTTGATTTTCTAGCATTTGCTAGAGTTATTTTTGCATCTCAACAAGGTACATTAGTTGAGTTAGGAATTGGTCCGATTGTCACTGCTGGACTCTTAATGCAATTATTGAGAGGTTCTGATATCCTAAAATTCGATTTCAAGAAACCTGAGGAAAGAGGAATTTTTCAAACTGCTACTAAATTAGTAACCTATGTTGTAATTGTAGCTGAATCTATTGTATATGCTTCAGCAGTTTATGGCCCTGGTATGTCTGAACCTTATGTCTTGTATGTAATTATAGGGCAGCTGATGGCGGCGTCTATCATAATTATGTTCATGGATGAATTAATCCAAAAAGGCTGGGGTCTTGGTAGTGGAATTAGTTTATTCATTATGGCTGGTGTTGCTCAACAAATTCTTTGGAGTATGTTTAGTCCGTTACCTGCCGGCGATGGTGGGATGATTGGAATTATCCCATACACGATAGAATCTCTTATTGGTAGTGGTGATATTGGAAATGTTTTATTCCGTTCGAATCAACTTCCAAGTATTTTTGGATTATGTCTTACTGCTGGAATTCTTTTGATACTTGTATTTACACAGGGTATGAAAATCGAAATTCCAATTGTTTCTACAAAGTATAGAGGATTTCAAGCCGTATATCCTATCAAATTGATGTATGTTTCTAACATTCCTGTAATTTTAGCATCTGCATTAACTGCAAATGCTGTGTTTGTATTCCAAATGTTGTGGTCTAACATGAACCCTCGAAATAATAATTTCTTTATGAATTTTGTAGCTCAATTTGATCCTACTAGTCCATCTACCCCTGTTGGTGGTATTATTTACTACATCACACCTCCTCGAGGATTAGATGTTGCAGCACTAGATCCTATGCGTGCTGTAGGATATGTTTTGTTTATGGTTGGAATTGTAGTTGTATTTGGTAGACTATGGGTTGAGCTTGGAGGTTTATCTCCAAAAAGCGCTGCTCAAAACTTACTTGATGCAGATGTACAAATTCCTGGATTTAGAAGATCAAACAAACCTGTAGAAGCTTTACTAAACAAGTACATTCCATCTGTTACTATTATTGGCTCTATGATTTTGGGTCTTCTAGCAGGAGTATCTGATGTTCTTGGAGTATTTGGATCTGGAATTGGAATCTTGCTTATGGTTGACATTCTTATTAATTATTACACGCAATTAGTTAGAGAACAAGTAGAAGTTGTTATGCCACGGTTGGGTGCCTTACTTGGTAGAAAATAAAAAAATTCTCATGGTTGGAATCCCAGGTGTTGGGAAAAGTACCTTGTTAACAACAATGGTTGAAATTTTAAAAAATCATCAGAAAAATGTCATTGTGGTAAATTATGGAAGTTTGATGTTTGATGTTGCACAAGAAAATGGATTAAAAGATAGGGATGAATTAAGAAAATTGTCTGTAACTGAACAACAACGTTTACAACAAATCGCTGCAGAAAAAATTAGTTCTTTTGATGAAGAAGTTGTAATTATTGATACTCATGCATTCATTAGCTCCCCTGAAGGATATTACCCTGGATTGCCAGAACATGTTTTGAAAATTATTAAACCTAACAATTTTGTTTCTGTTTCTGCAAAACCTGAAGAAATTTACAATAGAAGAATGAAAGATGATACTCGAAATAGAGATAAAATAACACTAGCTAACATTAAGAAGGAGCTTGATTATCAAACAGGTATGATTTCTGCATGTGCTGTAATTACAGGCTCCCCAGTAAGACATGTTTTTAATAGTGAGGGAAAAATTGATGAGGCTGCAGATAAAATAATCAGGGCAATAGGACTGTAAAAAATGGATTTTAACTTTATTCTACTCTTTATTGATTCTGCAATGCTTCAATTGCCTGATTTTCTTGGTGGTGAAGGAAGAATGGCACTTGGCAGTGATGATCCTATTGTAAAGGGAGTAATTCTAACTATGTTTGCTGTTACTGGATTTGGTATTTTACTTAACATTTTCAATTCTGCAGTTAGAAAAAAAATGGTTGATCAAACTAAACTAAAAAGAATAATGAAGGAAACTAAAGCATGGCAAAAAGCAAGAATGGCTGCAATGAGAGCTAAAGATCAAGCAAAAACAGCTGAATTAAGTAAAAAATCTTCGTACATGAACAAAATGTCTATGGAGATGATGCAAATGAATATGCGACCTATGATGATTACTTTTGTACCTTTAATTTTGATATTCTATCTTGTATTACCTGCTCTTTTTACCTACACCGTAGCTATTTCTCCAATACCTCTTAATGTAATTCCTGGAGATATGTTCCAATTGACTTGTACTGCAGAACAGGCTTTAGATTCAACAAACATCTGTTTTGGTAAAGAAAATCATTTGATGCTTTGGGCTTGGTATTTCCTTTCTTCTATTGCATTTAGTGGAATTATTATGAGACTCACTAAAACCTCGATGGATCTAGGTTGACAAAATCTATTGTTATCTCTGGCCCTCCTGCAGTTGGAAAAACAACTGTTGCTAAAGGATTAGCTAAAGAATTTAATTTACAGTATCTTAGTGGTGGAGATGTTTTAAAAGAAATGGCCAAAGAACATGGATTTAATTCTGATGGTGATGATTGGTGGGATACTGAAGATGGGATGAAATTTCTAAATCAACGTGAACAAAATTCTGAATTTGATAAAAATTTAGATAAGAAATTAACTGATCTTTTTAATCAAGGTGGGATGGTAATTACTAGTTATACATTACCCTGGTTAATTCAAAATGGTGTGAAAATTTGGTTAGAAGGTTCTCATGAAAGTAGTACTCAGAGAATGCAATCTAGAGATAACATGAGTTCTGAAAATGCATATCACATTACAAAAGATCGTTTTGATAAAAATAAAGCATTATACAAAAAACTTTATGGTTTTAATTTTGGTGATGATAAAGATGTGTTTGATGTGATTATTAACACTGATAATCTTACTGCAAATCAAGTAATTGATGTTACAACTGAAACTGTGAGAAAACTACTATGACTCTTAAACAACTTGAGAATTTGATTGAAATTGATCAGGATATCACTGATGATGCTTATGGTACATACTATGATAAACGAACAATTGAACAGTTATTGAATAATGGAATTATTCTTTTAGATAAACCACCAGGACCTACAAGTCATGAAACTGTAGCATGGACAAAACGTGTTTTGAAACTTGAAAAAATTGGCCATAGTGGAACTTTGGATCCTCAGGTTTCAGGAGTTTTACCATTAGGATTGGGTGAAGCAACTAAAGCTTTAGGTGTTTTACTTTATGGTCCTAAAGAATACCATGCTTTAGGCAGAGTTCATTCATTACCATCTAAAGAAAAACTTGCTGAAATTGTTGAGATGTTCACTGGTGAAATTTTTCAAAAGCCTCCTCAACGTTCTGCTGTTGTTAGACAAACTCGAACTAGAACAATTTATGAACTAGAACTCATTGAACAAAAAGAAAGATTACTTTTAACTAGAATTTTATGTGAAGCTGGAACCTATATTAGAAAATTGTATTACGACATTGGTGAAGTTTTAGGTCCTGGAGCAACAATGATTGAATTAAGACGAAGTAGAGTAGACCAATTTCATGAAAAAGATGGGTTAGTAACTTTACATGAACTTGCTGATGCCTTTGCTATCTGGGAAGAAAAGAAAGATGATGCTAAATTAATGCAAATGATAAAACCTGTTGAACTTGCACTAAGTGAATTAAAATCTGTAGTAATTCGTGATTCAGCTGTAGATGCCATGTGTCATGGAGCTCAACTTGCAATTCCTGGTGTTTTACAAATATCTTCTCATCTAAAAGCGGGTGATATTGTTGGAATCTATACACAAAAGGGTGAAGCTGTTGCATTAGCTGAAGCAACAATGGATGAAGAAGAAATTCGTGATGCTGTTAAAGGATATGCATTTGTAACAAAGCGAATAATTATGGCTCCTAATACTTATCCTAAAAAATGGAGAACAAAGATTACTCCTCCAAAGGATTAAAACATCCTGATTTTATTTTCTAAGAATTGTTAGCAAAAAGTCTAATTATTTTTGTTTGTGTTGGAATAATTACTGGATTTGTATTTGGAATTTATTTAATTGATTTTAAAAATACTACTCAATTAGTTTTTGTTGAAGGATCTTCTATTTCTATAGTAACTGAAAAATTTGATTTTAAACAAGATGAATTAATACAAATTAGAATTGTAAATTCTGGAACTACTGAATTAACTTTTTCTGATTCATCTTATGGTTTGAAAATAACTGGATTATCTGGAATATTGATGTATTCTCCAATATCTGTACAGATGATTTCTACTCTTGAACCTGGAGATGAAATTATTTTTTCGTGGGATCAGATTAAAAATGATGGTGATGCTGTTTTGGAAGGTGTTTACAAGTTATCTGCAAAAGGACTGGATGTCCAAGGAAATACTGTGGAAAAATCAACTACTGTAACAATTTGGAAATAGTCTTTCTATTTCCTAATAACATAATTTATAATCAGATTTTATGAAATAGAATTGTCGCAAGACTTCTGCCGAGGTCGCCTAGCCTGGTAGGGCGCGCGCCTGGAAATTGTTTAACCATAAAGCGCGTTCTCGCAAGGGAACGGGAGTTCAAATCTCCCTCTCGGCGCCATTTTATTCTTCTAATTTTTGTATTATATCGTTAAATTTCCAAGGTCCACATTGTGCATCCGTATCTTCATTTTCAAATAAACCTGTTTTGTGTAATTGATTTATCACATGTACTGAAAATGGTAATGCTCCTGTAGCACCTGGTGAATTATAATTTAAAATATGAAATGAGGAATCTTCTTCTAGTAAAATTACATCTGGAACAAATTTTCCTTTTTCATTAATTACTGATGATCTAATACCTGCAGTTCCTTTTTGTGTAATTTCATTTACATTAATTTTTGGTAAGAATTTTTTTACCCTTTCAATCATCACTGATTTTGACATTGATGATTGTATTTCACTAAATGCAAGTTCTTGAAACTGCTTGTCAAAAATTGCTTTTCTAGCTCCTGAACCAAGCATTTCAATAATTTTTGGTAAGAATTTTCTGATATTTTCTGAATTATTATATCCATATGGACTAAATACTGGAACTGCATTTGGCCCAATCTCACAACTGCCATCTACTCTAATTATCCAATGAGGATCTAAAAATGGATAATCTGGAAATTCTGGAACAGAATAAACACTTGTTTTTGTCAAGCCATGATATTTTTTTGGCGTTTTCCAATACTCTCCTCTAAAATGTACATCAGTAAGGTTTTTTGCAATTTTCATATTATGTGCAATATCTATTGCTTGACCTCCTGCTGCATTAATTAAAAAATTTGTAAAAATTTTATGATTTCCGTTAATTGTAATTTCCCATTTATTATTCACTTTTTCTATTTTAGTTACTTTTGTATCTAAAAGAAAATCAATTCCGTTTTCTTTACTATCTGTCATTAATGATTTTGTTAATGTGGCATAATCTGTTGATCCATCCCTATGCACATAAAGAGCTGCTTCACATTTTATTTCTGGCTCAATTTTTCTTAATTCTGTTTTATCCATCAATTCAATATCTTTTTCTCTTAGTCCATTTTGTTTTCCCCATTTGAGATATTTTTCTAGAACTTTGATTCCATTTTCTTCTAATGCAACTTCTATCACTCCATCTTTTTTAAATGGTAAATTTCGTAATTTAGAATACTCTTCCCACATTTCATATCCGTGAAATGCTGCATTTGCAAATAATTTTTTCTTTTCAGGATTGTATAGATATGGTGCATGAATCTTTCCTGTATTTCTACCACTAGTGTGGTGTGCAACATTATGTTCTTGCTCTATAACTGCAATTTTTTTTGATTTATTTAGAAATGATAAAAAATATGAAAGTGAAGTTCCTAAAATCCCTCCTCCGATTATTATTATGTCAAAATTATCCTTCAATTGATTTTAGTATGTACCTGTTTGATATTAAATCAATTCAATGTCAATCAAGGTTAATATCTAATTAATTTTTAATTTTAGTATGTTACCTGATAAATGTTCAGTTACCGAAGAAGGAAAACAATGTGTTAATCCTCCTGAGTTTATCGTATCTATTGTTGATGATAAAGATGAATACATGTTTGGATTAACTTGTCAAAAACATCGATCAATTGTATCTGGTAAACTTGGTATTTTACAAAATGAGGGTAAAATTCATAGTGGAAAAATTAGTTTTACTCCTGTTAAGGCAGTTGGAACTGATTGTATTCATGGCGATGCTGATGATTTGGTTCAAATTGATATGAAAAAATTATAATAATTTATTTTTTTAGATTGATTATTGCTTTTTGAATTATTATCTGATATATTAAAAATTGATGATGTTTTAATAATCACAAAAAATATTGGAGCTATATGCGAAATTCGTAGTAATTCTCTCACTATTAGACAAAAAGAACAATGGATTACAATTGGGGATAATGACGGTCCTGCACATATACACATTAATTCTAAAATCATTAAATCTGCAGAATTTATCCAAGAAGAAAAACCTGATAGAATTAGTTTCAGTGTACGATTTTTTGATGAAAATAAAGATCGTGTTATCGCTGCATTTTTTACAAAAATGTATGATGCATCTAAACATTTGATTCCTATGAGAAAAGAACTCTATGATTCATTAAATCAAAAGTATTCTTCTAAAATTAATTTTTAAAAAAAAATCTTGTCTGAAAAAGACAAGTAAAAAAGTATCATTCTTCTGATTCTTTTTTCTTTTTCTCTTTTTCAGATTGTATTTTTGCTAATTCTAATTCTTCGTTAGTATGTTTGAATTTTTTCAATGTATTATTATTCTGTAATTTAGATATAAAAACTCAACATTTTGTTGGGCTTTAATTTACGCGTAACAATCAATACCCTACTGAATAAATTGGCTTTTTACCTTTCATCCCTAAAATTAAATTTTTGGTGGTAATTTCTGCCATTTTAATTCTAGTTTCTTTTGTGGAACTTCCTATGTGTGGTGCTAATACTATGTTTTCTAATTTGGTAAATCTATGTTTTTCATTAATTGGTTCAGTTTCAAATACGTCTAATCCTGCACCTGCAATAATTTTTTCTTCTAATGCAATTTTTAGATCTTTTTCATTAACTACTTTCCCCCGTGATGTATTTATCAAAAATGATGTTTTTTTCATTTTTTTGAAAATTTTCATATCAAACATTTTATCAGTTTCTTTTGTATGTGGTACATGAATTGATAATATGTCACTTTGAGTAACTAATTCTTTAAATGTGACAAATTTTACTCCTAGTTTCTTTTCTTCAGTTTTAGAAATTTGTTTTCTATTGTGATAAATTATTTTCATGTCAAATGCCTTTGCTCTTTTGGCTAGTGTTTTTCCAATTCTACCTAATCCTATGATGCCTAGAGTTTTACCTTGAAGATCTACTCCTACATAATCATATGCTCCATAGATTTGCTTCCATTTCCCATTTCTAACATTTCTATCTCCTTCTGTAATCCTTCTTAACAAATCAAGTAATAATGCAAATGCCATATCTGCAGTTGCATCTGTTAGTACTTCTGGTGTATATCCAATTCTTATTTTATTTTTTTTTGCAAATTTTGTATCTATATGATCATATCCAACACTATACGTACTAATTATTTTGAGGTTCTCTCCTAACTTGATTATCTCTTTATCAATTCTGTCATATGGAAAACAGATTAAACCATGAACTTTTTTAATTTTTAATTTTAATTTACTTTGAGGTATGGGAATTTCTCCTGAATGAATCTCAATATCATACTTCTTTTTTAGATCTTTTAATGCAAAATCATGTAAAGTTCTTGTAAGGAATACTTTTTCTTTCATTAGTCTTTAGATTTATCTCAAACCATTTATACGATTTCTTTGTATATTTATCATGTCTTCAAAAATTGAAGAGGACGAAGAATTTGCTATTTGTGTAGAATGTGGAAATTCTATTGAGAAATGTGTATGTGTCTGTCCCTATTGTGGTGAACGTGATAAATGTGAATGTGCATTGTTTGATGCAGCTACGGGAGGATAATTGAAAAAAAATTCACCATCTACTTATTATTTGAAAAAAGGATTTGAATATTTGTGAGTTCTACTGATTTTACTTGGTTAATTGGTGGTCCCCAAGGCAGTGGGGTGGAATCTGGTGCAAATATTTTTTCCAAAGTTTGTGCTCAAATGGGGTATCAAATATTTGGTAAACGAGAATTTTATTCTAATATCAAAGGTGAACACAGTTATTTCACAGTTAGAGTTTCTGATGAAAATATTCATTCTAATGTTAATGATGTTAATTTGATGGTTTCATTTGATGCTGAAACAATCTTTCGTCATTATGATGAAATTTCTTCTGATGGGGGAATTATTTATGATTCTGAATTAGAAAATACTACTACTGATAAAGTTAGAACTTTGGATGCACCCTTTAAAGACAGATTACATAAATTGCTTGAATCAAAAAATAAACCCTTTACAATTGCAGGAGTGCTTGAACTTGCTGCTGAAAAAGGTACAACTCTTTATCCTGTTTCTTTCAAAAGTTTACTTGAGCATCTTTCTGAAAAAGTTGACAATCCAAGATTGCGTGGTTTAGTTAGAATGTATAATGTAATTGGTGTTTCATTGTCTTTAGGATTATTAAAAATGTCTTCTACGTCTTTAGTTGATGCTATTGATGACATATTTTCAAAAAAACCACAAATTGCAGAAATTAACAAACAAACTGCAAACTATTCTTATGATTTTGCTTCTGATAACTTTGAAAATTTCAATTATAATTTAACTGGTATTTCAAAACAACCTGACATTATTCTTGTGCAAGGTCACTATGGAACTTCACTTGGTAAAATGGTTTCAGGTTGTAGATTCCAATCATATTATCCAATCACTCCTGCGTCTGATGAGAGTGTCTTTTTAGAATCAAATGGAATTTTAGAAATTGAAAATGATAGGCCTGGTTCTACGATAGTTGTTCAAACTGAGGATGAAATTTCTGCAATCGGCATGATGATTGGCGCATCACTAACTGGAACGCGTTCATCTACATCAACATCTGGTCCTGGATTTGCATTGATGACTGAGGCATTAGGTTGGGCTGGAATTAATGAGGTCCCAATTGTAATTACTTTGTACCAAAGAAGTGGTCCCTCAACTGGTTTACCTACTAGACATGGTCAAGATGATTTACTTTTTACTGTATTTGCTGGATGTGGTGATTTTCCAAAAATTGTCTATGCTTCTGGTGATATTGAAGAGAGTTTCTATGATACTGGTAATTGTTTTAATTATGCTGATAAATTTCAAATTCCTGTAATTCACATGATGGATAAACTTCTGTCAAGTTCTGTTGTAACTTGTAAAAAGTTTAACCCCAAGAAAATTTCAATTGATAGAGGTAAGTTATTAGATAAAGTTGAAGGTGAATACAAGCGATTTGCTTTTACTGATGATGGAATATCTCCTCGCTCTAAACTTGGAATGGATAATGGTATATTTTGGAACACTGGTGATGAGTCTGATGAAATGGGTCACATTTCAGAGGATCCACAAATTCGTATCAAGATGATGGATAAAAGAATGTCCCGATTAGATTTGATATTGGATTCTGTTCCAATTACTCAGCAAGCTATATCCTTTGGAGTTCATGATTACACAATAATTTCCTGGGGTTCTACAAAAGGCCCCATCATTGATGCTCAATCTATGTTAAAAAAAGAAGGCATTGATATTGGATTTATTCAAATTAAGTTATTACATCCTTTTCCTACAGAACATGTACAATCTCTTCTTAAAGGTGCTAAAGTTTTGATTGACATTGAAGCAAATCATTCTGGACAGTTAGGTAAAATTTTTAAACAAAATATTTCTCGAGACATTGATTATCATATTTTGAAATATACTGGAAGGGGAATGACCAGTACTGAAATTTATGATTCACTAAAGAAAATTATACAAAACAAAGCTGCAAAAAGGGAGGTACTTAGTCATGGCGCTTAAACTTGGTGACTACAAAACTGATGTTCATAATGATTGGTGTCCTGGATGTGGTGATTTTGGTATTGTAAATGCATTACAAATGGCATTATCTGAGATGGGAATTGAACGTGATAATGCTACAATTTTTTCTGGAGTTGGTTGTTCTGGAAAAACATCTCATTTCATTAACACGTATGGTGTTCATACGTTACATGGAAGAGTCCTAACTTTTGCTCAAGGTAGTAAACTTGCAAACCCTGACATGACTGTTGTTGCAGTTGGTGGAGATGGGGATGGATTGGGTATTGGTGCAGGTCATTTTGTTGCAGCTGGTAGACGTAATATCGATATGACTTACATCATTTTTGATAATGGTGTTTATGGATTGACAAAAGGTCAAGCATCTCCGACACTCAAACTAGGTGAAAAAACAAAATCTCTTCCTACCCCAAATACTAATTCTAATGTAAATCCAATTGGATTGGCAGTGGCTAGTGGTTTTACATTTGTAGCACGTGGATACTCTTATGATGTAAGACATCTCAAAGATCTAATCGTTAAAGCAGTTAAACACAAAGGTCTTTCATTTCTTGATGTTTTACAACCTTGTCCAACTTACAATGATGTTAATACTAGAGATTGGTATGCTGGTGTTGATTTAGCAAAAGAATCTATGGATAGGCATTCTAGAATTTACAAACTTGAAGATACACAATTTGATCCTACTGTAAATTATGCTGGAGAAGTTGAAGTTAATGAAAAATTATCTCAAGCTTTGATTAAATCTCTAGAATGGGGGGATAAAATTCCTACAGGTGTTTTTTATCAAAATGAATTGGTTTCCCCTTTTAGTACTCGTTTAACTGACATAATTCCAAATTATCTTGAAAACCCTCCTGCAAAACAAATTATCTCTGATGCTGGACTTCCAAATACTGATATTTCAAAAATTCTTGATTCTCTAGATGTGTGATGTTTTTTCAATTTCTTTCCAGACGTCTTCTCTAAAAGTAAATTCTTTATCTTTTGATTTTGCTGTATCTGTTCTCCATTTGATTGACTCTACATCAAATTTATAACTAATTTCTAAAATGCCTTTTGGAGTTTTTTTAGGATCAAGATGATGTGGTAATAATTCTATAACAAAATCTATTTTTTCTACTGCATTGTTAAACCACTGTCTTTCTACTACGTCAATTATAAACACAATTTTTGGATTTCCTGTAAAATTGATTCTAATTTTTAGTGGATTACGATTCCCTCTTCGTCGTTTGTATTCCTTTAAAACATCTTTTACTTTTTCCCACCGTTTAAACTCAAACCATTTGAAAAATGCTTCATTAAATTCCAATGGAATATCGATATTTAGATAACTTACAAAATTCTCGTCATTATTTTCTATTTCCTCTTGTAGTACTGTAAATCTAGAATATAGAAATCCATATAGTACTTCTATCTCCCAAGGTGAGATTCCATAATACTCTAATTTTGTTTTTAGAGGCTCAGACAATGATACAATTTGTTCAAATTTGTAATTAAATCTTCAATTTCATCTAAATTTGATTTCAAAATATTAAAATTATATAGATATGACTATTAGGTTACTCATGAAGAAAGAATTTGTTGTAAAAAGTATTGATTCTGCACCTGATGGAGCACCATATGTTGTGATTTCATTATCTTCATTAAAAGATCTTAAGGAAGGATCTCAAAATCCACCGTCTGCTTTTGGTAGTCCAAAGGTAATGGGATTTTCAAACATGAATGATATGATGAAAGATCTTAACAAAATGATGTCTGGTGGAGGTGGCGGCGGATTTGGTATGCAGTCTGGTGTTACTCAATTAAAGCTTGAAATGCATGAATACAAAGAGATGAGCCTTTCAGTTGGAGATAAGGTATTTCTTGAATTAAGCAAAGCAGAAGCACTTGGTGTTTAGATAATTTTTTTATTTATTTTAGAATTAATGATGCCTAATACTGTTATTATAAATTAAAATTTTAACTATTACCAAATGGTATTGAAAAATTTCCAACCATAAAATGCTGCAACTGTTGCAATCACAAATAACATTGGTTTCCATGCAAACACTGGAATTCCAGGAGTTGCAAGTTTTACTTTATAATTATCCATTACTGTTGTAATGTTTTTCTTTATTTTATCGTGCCAGATATTATAGTCTACTTGATATTTTTTTAGAATTTCTTCTACTTCATAAACTACTGGAGTTCTTTGAGAAAACAAATGTTGAAGGTAATCCCTTGACACTTCTACTTCTGCATGAATTCCAATTCTTCCCTTGTCTAAATTTACCATTCTGATGTGCATTTCCCATGGTTTTTTTAATTTTAAATTAATGCCACTTCCAATTTGATCTGGTTGTTTATGTTCTAGTTTTACTTTGGTAAACCCTTCAGCTGTAAATATTTTCATTAATTCTTCAAAACTTTTTTTGACAACTATGTGCAGTTGTTCTACTCCTTCTTTGTTATCGACGTGGATTTTGTGTTTTAATCCATCAATAAATGAGATCGTTTTTGGATATGTTGTCAAATATTCCATTATTTTTCATCTCATATGCCTCTATTTAAAAAAACTTAGATTGAACTCTAGTTTTTGGGGGATTTGAGAGTCCTCTAACGTAAACACATTGTTCTGGAGCAATTGCCATTTCTGAAGATTTTATTTTTCTATCTGTAAGTTTTGCTCCTGAATTCCTTACTATTGCAAATGGTCTTGATTCTGCCCCTTCTCCCATTTTGTGATTTGCAATTGTTGCAAGATTATCTACAACTGCTTGAAATGTCACTTTTAACGGATTTCCATCTAGGTCTTTTTTAGATCTCATATCTAATACTGGCTCTATTCCTGCACAAGATATTGCAACTCCCGATGTTCCAATTCTTGCTGGCATTAATCTACTATCTACTAAAATCACTCCTACATGGATTGATAATTTTAAGAAAACCTTTCTTCTAATTTGTTCTGCAATTAGATAAGGATCTGTTGGATATAGTATTGCTTTACCTTTTTTTGCATTTGATTTGTCAATTCCTGCATTTGGTGCCATAATATTATCTGCTGATGTGATGACAAATCCTCCTATTCCTCCAAAAATTTTATCTGATTCTCTAATGATTATTTCTGCAATTGCTGGTTTTAATTGAAATTCATCTGCAATCTTCATACCGTATTTGGATGCTTTAATTTTCTCCAAATCAACAATTCTTCCTTGTGAGTTTGAGATGTATTTTGTTGAAATTACTATGACATCTCCTTCTTGCAATTGTGTTTGGTTTTTCTTCAAAGTATTTTCCAACTCCTCTAAAACATCAAATTCATTTTCCATTCTTTCTGCTAGTAGTGATAATACTGTTAATTGCACAATATTGTATAGATTCTATTTCTTTTTTATTGTTCTGAAAAGCTTTTAATCACAAGAACAAACTTTTTGAATTATGAATATAGTGGAAAAGATCCTTGCTCGTGCATCTGGCAAGTCATCAGTTACCCCTGATGATGTAATATTTGCTAATGTTGATAAAGTAATGATGCATGATGTGTCTGGACCTGGTGTTCTCAAGGTTTTTGATAAATTAAAGAAACAAGGAATTCCAGTTGACAAATTATGGGATCCTACTAAAGTTTGGGTAGCTGAAGATCACTTTGTACCTTCAGCTGATAAATTATCTGCAGAAAATGTTGTAAAACTATCAAATTTCACAAAAAATTATGGTATTGAAAAACATTTCAAATATGGGATGGGCCAATACGGTATTTGTCATACTTTATCTCATGAAGAAGCAATGGTTATGCCTGGTGATGTTTATGTTGGTGGTGATTCTCATACCAATACCACTGGGGCTTTAGGTGCATTTGCTTGTGGTTTGGGTCATACTGATATTGCATATGTTTTACTAAATGGAAATATTTGGTTTAAAGTTCCAGAAACTTACTATTTCAAACTTAATGGAAAATTACCTGATCATGTGATGGCTAAAGATTTAATTTTAAAAATTATTGGAGAAATTGGAAATGATGGTGGCGCATATAGAACAATGCAATTTGGTGGAAGTGGAATTGATGAAATGTCTGTTGAAAGTAGATTGACTTTATGTAATATGACTACTGAAGCAGGAGCTAAAAATGGAATTGTTGAACCTGATCAAAAAGTAGTTGACTATCTTTCTAGTAGAGGTGCAACAAATATCAATTTAGTAAATGGTGATGCTGATGCAGAATATTCTAAAATATTTGAATTTGAAAGTTCAGAAATGGAACCTATTATTGCAAAACCCTTTTCACCTGATAACACTTGTGTTGTACGTGAAGCTCCTTCTGTTGAATTAGATAAATCATACATCGGCTCTTGTACTGGTGCAAAATATGAAGACTTGGAAGCTGCGGCAAAAATCCTTAAAGGAAGAAAAGTTAAGATTAGAACTGAAATTTTACCTGCAGCAATTTCAATTTATCAACGTGCTATGGAAAATGGTTTATTGAAAATTTTCTTAGATGCGGGTGTAACTGTTGGACCGCCTACTTGTGGTGCTTGTTGTGGTGCTCATATGGGGGTATTGGCAAAAGATGAAATTTGTATCAGCACCACTAATAGAAATTTCCCGGGTAGAATGGGTCATGTTGAATCTCAAACATATCTTTCATCTCCAATGGTAGCTGCAGCTTCTGCAGTTACTGGAAAAATTACTGACCCAAGGGATTTACTATGAGAGGTAACATCATAAAATATGCTCGTGATAACATCGATACTGATGTAATTATTCCTGGACAATATCTCAAAGTACACGATTATGCAGAACTTGCAACACATGCTATGGAGGGATTGGATCCTGATTTTCACACAAAAGTAAAAGAAGGTGATTTTATTTTATCTGGAAAGAATTTTGGATGTGGTTCATCTCGTGAACATGCTCCAATTGCATTATCTCATTCTGGAGTAAAAGCCATTCTTGCTTTATCTTTTGCAAGAATTTTCTATAGAAATTCTGTAGATGGTGCATTTTTGTTGCCTATTGAAATTGATCAAGATGCATATGATGGAATTTCTGAAGGTGATGAAATTGATATTGATATTTCAACAAATGAAATAAAAAATGTTACAAAAAATCAAATATACAAAATGAAACCTTTCTCTGAAATTATTGGAAAAATAATTGCAGCAGGTGGATTATTCAAGTATAAACCCGATCAGGATTAAAATGGGAAAAACACTTTTTGAAAAAATTTGGGAATCTCACATTGTTGTTGAAAAACAAAATTCTCCTGATTTAATTTACATTGATAGACATCTTGTACATGAGGTAACATCTCCTCAAGCTTTTGATGGATTACGTATGAATAATCGAAAAGTTAGACGTCCTGATTTAACAATTGCAACAATGGACCATAATGTCCCAACTAGTGATCGTTCACTTCCAATATTGGACCAAACTTCTGCTGTTCAAATTAAGACACTTGAAAATAATTGCAAAGATTTTGGAATTAAATTATTTGATATTAACAGTCCAAATCAGGGTATTGTTCATGTGATTGGTCCTCAATTGGGAATAACCCTGCCTGGTTCTACAATTGTTTGTGGTGATAGTCATACTTCAACTCATGGTGCTTTTGGTGCATTAGCATTGGGAATTGGAACTAGTGAAGTTGAACATGTTTTAGCATCACAAACATTGTGGTTAGAAAAACCAAAAACATTTGAAGTTAGGGTGGAAGGAAAAAGAAAGAATACTCATGCTGTAACTGCTAAAGATATCATTCTTTCAATAATCAAAAATATTGGAACTGCTGGTGGAACTGGTACTGTTATTGAATATCGTGGAGAAGGAATAACTGATCTTTCTATGGATCAAAGAATGACTATTTGTAATATGTCCATAGAGGGAGGAGCTCGTGCTGGATTAATTGCACCTGATGAAAAAACTTTTGATTATTTACGCAATAGAGAATACACTCCAAAAAATTATGAGTCTCTTGTAGATTCGTGGAAAGATAATCTGAAAACTGATTCTGATGCTAAATTTGATAAAACCTTTATTTTGAATATTGATGATATTGCTCCTCAAGTAAGTTGGGGTACAAATCCTGGAATGACTTGTGATGTGGATGAACCAATTCCTTCTCCTGATGAATTTTCTAATGGTGATTCTAATCAAAAGAAAGGTGCTGAAAAAGCCCTTGAATACATGGCTCTTGAATCTGGAACTATGATTGAAGATATTAAAATTGATAGAGTGTTTATTGGATCATGCACTAATGCCCGATTAGAAGATCTTATTGAAGCATCTAAAATAATTAAAGGACAAAAAGTTACATCCACTGTAGATGCTATGGTAGTTCCTGGTTCTCAAATGGTAAAAAAACAAGCTGAAGAAATGGGTTTAGATAAAATTTTCATTGAAGCTAATTTTGAATGGAGAGAAGCTGGATGTAGCATGTGTTTGGGAATGAATCCTGATATTTTATCTCCTGGTGAACGATGTGCTAGTACGTCAAACAGAAATTTTGAAGGTAGACAAGGTAACGGTGGTAGAACTCATTTGGTTAGTCCTGTAATGGCTGCTGCTGCTGCAATTCATGGTCATTTTGTAGATGTTAGGAAATTGGATTTGAACTAAAATGAAGCCTTTTGAAAATGTAAAAAGTATTGTGACTCCTCTAGATAAGGTAAATATTGATACTGATCAAATAATACCAAAACAATTTTTGAAATTAGTTCAAAAATCTGGATTTGGAAAATTTTTATTTTTCAATTGGAGATATGATGAAAATGAAAATATTAAATCTGATTTTATCTTAAATGATTCAAAATATGATGGGTCTCAAATTTTAGTAGCAGGTGATAATTTTGGATGTGGTTCTAGTAGAGAACATGCAGTTTGGGCATTGGATGATTATGGCTTTTCTGTAATTATTTCTTCATCTTTTGCAGATATTTTCTTTAGTAATTGTTTCAAAAATGGACTATTACCAATTTCATTGGAATCAAAAATAGTAGAAAAATTACTACAAGAAACTAATGTCATTGAAGTTGATTTGAATAATCAAATTATTAAAACTCCTTCAGAAAATATTCCTTTTGAAATTAATTCTCATAAGAAAAAAATTCTCTTAGAAGGTTTAGATGATATATCTCAGACTTTTCAATTTGAAGATAAGATATCTGAATTTGAAAAAAAATCTACAATCCCATCTGTTTTATAATTTTTGTAACTGTTTTCTCATTTCTTTCTAAAACCATGGGTGATTCCGCATCTATCCATTCTCTTTTTGCAATATCGTAAGCGCTTACTTTATCTTCTTTAGATAATTGTTGTAAAATATCATATGATAAATTAACTTGTTTTTGCTTTTTATTTTTTATTTTTTGAATAATTTCTTTTCCAAGCATGTAAATTCCAAGACATTCTGATAATTGTAATTTCATAATTGGTTTTTCTTTGAATTCTTTAATTATTCCATCTTCTACAGATGCAAAACCTGTTTCTTCTTTTCTTTGTGTTCTAGTGGCAATACATGCTGAACTCTTTTTTTCTTTGAATATTGTTTTCATCTTTTGTACATCTATTGCACATAGGTTATCTACAAACCATAGTAGAAATTCTGATTCATTTTTTAATTCTTTTTCAATGTGAAGTAAATCTCCTCCAGTCCCACTTTGTGAATCCTGAATAAATTTAATATTTTTTTGATTTCCATAATAATTTTTAATTTGACCTCCTAACTCATTATAATCTGAAATTATGATTATTTCTTTTATGAACTTGAATGTTTTCAGATATCTTACAATATAATCAATCAGTGGTTTGCCATTAATTGGGGTCATTGCTTTTGGAAAATATTCTGTATATGGTTTTCCTCTAGTTCCTTTACCGCCTGCTAAAATTACAGCCTTCACAGTCTAACGGTATGATTTCTGTTTTCTTCTTCTTGCACCAGGTCCGCCAAATTTCTTTGGTTCTTTTTGTCTGGCATCTCCACTTACTAGATATTTATCAAAATCTGTAATTCTCTTTCTGAGGTCATCTCTAGTTGATTTTGGGAATGGATGATCTTTTGGCTCTTTTTTAGATTTTGTCCAACCTATAAGGGCTCTTGTAATTCCAGTTGCAATTGCACTGGCTTGTCCCATAAAACCTCCGCCTCTTACTCTAACTGAAATATCTATTTTATCTCTTAAATCACCTGTAATTTCAAGTGGTGCTAAAATAACTTCACGAGCAGTTTCTTGTGGAATCATCTCTATTGGAACATTGTTAATTCTTACTTTACCTACTCCTTTTGTAATGTAAACATGTGCACTAGCTGTTTTTCTAGTTGCAAAATAAATTTCAGTTTTTGGAATCATATCATTCAGTCCATCCTATTACTCTACATATCTCTGCTAATGTTGTATAATTAGCTGCTGTTCTTCTAATCAATGCTTTTTCAAATTGAATTTTCTTAATTGGTTTTGTATCTTTTGGTGCACCAATGTATGTTCGAAGTCTTTGAAATGCTAATTTGCCTGATGGCTTTCTATCAAATGGTAACATTTGACGAATCATTTTTGCAATAATTGTATCTGGTCTTCTATAGTGAACTGGTCCATGTTTGTAATTGATAATACTGTTAATCTCTAAAAACTCTCTATATTCTTGAATTTGATTAGATCTTGTTCCACTCATCATTATTTTTTCACAATTAATCACTGTAACTCTTTGTCCTTGTAATAGTAATTTAGCTACATGTGATGCTAATCTGCCTGCAATGTGATTTGTTGCATCAACTACCATTGGTCTATCTGTTCTAATGACAACTTCTTGTTTAGACGTATTTGAATTTCTTCCAGCAGGTCTATTTATTCTTCCATTAGCCAAGTAGTACGACTCCTTTTCCAGTTGGATTTTCTTTAATCAAGTCTGAATATGTGATTAATTTTCCGCCATTTTCTAATACTTTGGCTGCTGCAGAATTTGAAATTGAAAATGAGCATAATGTAATTTTATGTGATACACTTCCTGTACCTAGAACTTTACCTGGAAATACTACTGTATCGTTTTCTTTGGTTAGTTGATTGATTCTATTCAAGTTGATATCTCTTCTTGCGATTGATGGCTTTAATGCATATTCTGCTAATTTACCCCAAATTGGAGCGTCATTTTTAGTAGATGCTTTTTTGAGATCGCTTGCCATACGTATAACCACTTGACTTGTCATGTGAATAATCCGACTTAAAACCCAAATATAATGTCTATGCTTGTATTGTTACTCAATTTTGTTAATCATATCTTTAAACTCTACAACTCTCTTGGCAACTTCCTCAACCCCTTCAAGAATAATTTGTTCTGGATTGAGTGCCCCTGTTGACTCTATTGTGAGTATTTTTTCATTATCTTTGTCTGTATCTGTAAGTGTAGCGATGTTTGAAGAATTCCATTTTGCATGTTCTGTTCCACGTCCTAATCTTGCATAGCATTCAAGTTTGATTTTTTGACCTGGTGCCAATGTGACGATTGGTATTTTCTCTGAAACTGGTTTTACTGTCTCGTCTTCAGATGATAATTCACTAGATAGCACAGATCTTGTTTCAGTTGCTTCTCCAGAATCTAAAACTAGTAAAATTTTACAATTTGAACAGCCTGATTCACTTTGACAATCACATGCTGATGGCTCATTGAATCTACTCAAATCTGTTTTTAATGGAATTAATCCTAATCTGTGTGCTAAACCTTCATCTGGTAATGCTGATGTGTTTTCAATGATATCTACTGTATCAATTGCAAAAACTGGTACTCCGTTTAAACACACACGTCTAAGTGCATTTGCATATTGTAATGGTACATCTTTAAGCTTGATAGCTATTTTTTCTGAGTCCTTGGAAATTACGTCTAATGATGACAAATCTTGTTGAAAATCGTCAAAGTGCACATAAAAATCTAGCTAGCTTTCCGTATAGATAAATACCAAATTATTGTATCTATTTTAGATATGCCTGATACCACTGTAGTTAGATATTCTTTTGAAGGTGAAAAATTTGAGATCTTAGTAAAACCTGATCCTGCTTTAGATTACAAATTAGGTAAGAAAAAAGATCTTGCTTCTGTTTTAATATCTGATGAAATTTACACTGATTCTAAAAAAGGATCTAAACCATCTGTAGAAAAACTAATTGCTGCATTTAAAACTGAAGATAAAACTGAAATTGCTCAAATAATGTTTGAGAAAGGTGATCTAAATCTAACCACCGATCAAAGAAGAAAAATGATTGATCAAAAAAGAAAACAAATTGTTGAACATATTGCTAAAACATATGTTGATCCTAGGACTCACTTACCTCATCCTCCATTACGAATTGAACAGGCAATGAAAGATGGACGTGTTTCAATTGAACCTCAAAAAAATGTTGAAGAACAAGTACAAGATATTGTTGAAAAATTACGTTCAATAATTGCTTTAAAGTCTGAAAATCTCCAATTAGAAATTACAATTCCTGCACAATATGCATCTCAATCTTATTCTGTTTTGAAATCTGTGGGATCTCTAAAAAAAGAAGAATGGCAAAATAATGGTTCATTAAAAGCAATACTTGAAATACCCGCCGCAGCAAGACCAAATGTGATTGATAGATTAGGTTCTATAACAAAGGGTTCTGCTGCTGTTGAGGTAATGAAATAATGGCAGATAGAAGAAAATATGTCATTCCTGGTGATGTAGTTACTAGTGGACCTTTTAGACCTGAACAAAATGTAATACTTGAAGGAAATGATATAATCGCTACATCTGTTGGTATTTCTGAAATTTATGAAGATTCTGTTAAAGTAATTCCTTTAACTGGAAAATATCTTCCTAAAATTGATGATCTTGTAATTGCTAAAGTAATTTCTCATACTTCATTATCCTGGGAATTGGATATCAATTCTTGTTACATTGGATTTTTACCAGCAATGGATGTCTTTGGACGTGATTTCTCTACTCATTCAGATGAACTTTCAAGTAAACTCAAAACTGGAGATCTTGTAGCTGCTAGAATTGCTAACTTTGATCGAACAAGAGATCCTCTCATAACCATCTCTGATAGAGATTTGGGAAAAATTGATGATGGTGTTTTAGTAAAAATTTCTACAAGTAAAGTTCCACGCTTAATTGGTAAAAAAGGTAGCATGATTCAGATGATTGAAAATGGTACAAATGCAGCAGTAACAATTGGTCAAAATGGATGGGTCGTAGTTTCATGTGAAACTCCTGAAGGATTGGCAAAAGCTAAAAAGGCAATTGAGATGGTTAATGAAAAAGCACATATTGCTAACCTTACTGATTTAATTCAAGATATGTTAAATGAAAAGGACGAATCATAATGGGTGGACGAGATGCAACCATGGTTCTATTGGACGAGAACGGTATTCGCTGTGATGGACGTAAAATAGACGAGCCACGAAAAATTGTGATTAAAGCTGGTGGATTAAAAAACGCTGATGGCTCTGCTTACATTGAATTTGGTGATAATAAAATTTTAGTTGGTGTATTTGGACCAAGAGATGTTCACCCAAAACACATGTCAAATACTGATACTGGAATTTTAAGAGTTAGATATCATATGGAGCCATTTTCTGTTGGTGAAAGAAAAAGACCTGCACCTTCAAGAAGAGAAATTGAAATTTCTAAAGTAATCAAAGAAGCGTTAGAACCTGCAGTAATGTTGGAAAAATTTCCAAGAACTGCAGTTGATGTATTTATTGAAGTTTTACAAGCTGATGGTGGAACTAGATGTGCTGCACTTACTGCCGCATCTGTAGCATTAGCTGATGCTGGTATTCCAATGAGGGATATGGTTGCAGCAATTGCATCTGGTAAAGTTGCAGATACTATTGTTCTTGATGTTAACAATGAAGAAGATCAAGCCGGTCAAGCAGATATGCCAGTTGGATATATGCCAAGTCTTAAGAAAATTACATTATTACAATTAGATGGTGTTTTAACTCCTGAAGAATACAAAAAATGTGTAGATGTTGGAGTTAAAGGATGTGAAGTTGTTTATGAACTTCAAAAGAAAGCACTACATGACAAATATTTTGGAAATAGGGGAGATTAGATATGGCTAGTGTTTCTGTTATTGATCAATTAAAAAAGACACAAATTCTTGAATTATTAGAACAAGGAAAAAGAGTTGACGGAAGAGCATTAGATGAGCCAAGAAAAATCTCAATTGAAATTAACGCAATTCCTAAAGCAAACGGTTCTGCAAGAGTTTACCTTGGTGATACTCAAGTTTTATGTGGAGTAAAAATCCAACCAGACAAACCTTTCCCAGATGTGGGTGACAAAGGTATGTTTATGTGCACTGCTGAACTATTACCACTTTCACATCCTACTGTTGAAACCGGACCACCGCAAGCTCCTGTTATTGAATTGGCAAGAGTTGTTGATAGAGGAATTAGAGAAAGTCATATGGTTGATGTTTCTCAATTAGTAATTGAAAAAGACAAATCTGTAGTTGGTGTATTTGCCGATGTTGTGGCAATTGATTATGATGGAAATCTTTTTGATGCATGCTCTTATGCTGCAACTGCTGCTTTACTTACGTCAAAAACACCGACATGGGAGATGGTTGATGATCAACCTACCGTTGTTGAAGGTGAAGAAAAACAATTACCTACAAGCACAATTCCTGTATCTGTAACAATGGGAAAAATTGGAAATTATGTTATAGTTGATCCTAACGGTGATGAATGGGCCAGTATGGATTGTAGAATTACAATAACTAGTGATTCTGATGGAAATATTGTTGCATTACAAAAAGGTGGTAGTGATGGATTTACCCAAGATGAAATTAACCAATGTGGAGAATTATCTGTAAAAGTGGGTGCAAAGATTAGAGAACAATTAAAATCTACACAACAGGAGAGTCAATAAAATGGCTAAAGCAAAAAAATCACTAAAAGGATTAGGTGCACGTTATGGAATTAAACTTAGAAAACAATACACTAAAGTTCACTTTACATTAAAACAAAAAAGAAATTGTCCTGAATGCGGTTCACAGACATTTGGTAGAGATGCTGTTGGAATTTGGTCTTGCAAAAAATGCAACTATAAGGTAGCTGGCACTGCATATGACATTAAACTATAGTGCAAAAATTACTGTAGATGCTAAAGATAAAACAACTGCAATTTATGATTCTGTAAATACTGATAATGAATTCTATCCTGAAAATCCCGTTAAAACTAAAATAAAATTGGATAAAAAATTGGTAATTTCTGCTGAAACTGATCAAATTGCACATCTTAGAGCAAATCTAAATTCAACTCTTAGACTTATTCAAGCCAGTTATGATTCAATTGAATCGGTAAAGATATAATCTGATTAAATTTCTAAATATACATGTCTGCTCCACAAATGCCTCCATGGCTTCAAGAACAAATAATGAAATTACAACAATCTCAACAAAATTTACAATCTATTATGACTCAAAGACAACATCTTGAAATGGAGAAAGCAGAAACTGAAAAAGCACTTGATGAATTAAAAAAAGTTGCTGATGATGATTCTGTCTTTAAACAAGCTGGAACTGTTTTAATTAAATCTAATAAAAAAACACTAGTTGATGAATTGGAAGAAAAAGTTGAATTATCAAAAACTAGATCAACTGTTCTTGAAAAACAAGAGGTTCGTGTAAAAGAATCTCTTAAAGAACAGGAAGCTAAAATCACCGAATTAATGAAAAGTGGTGCAGCACCTCCTTCTCCAGCACCAACTGAAGATAACCCTAGAAAATAATTTTTCTAGTCTGTTTCATATAAGATATTAACAATTCATTACACTTGGTATTTGTGAAATTAGAAAATCTTCGAATTATTGTTGATGAACGTGAACGAAAAAGTGGAATTCCTGAATTACTAAAATCTATTGGCATGGGAGTTGAAATGAAAACACTTCCTATTGGTGATTATATTGTTGCACCTGAAACTATTGTTGAAAGAAAAAGTATCAAAGATTTGATGGCTTCTGTTTTTGATGGGCGATTATATGATCAATGTACTAGACTCAAAGAACATTTTGAGCATCCTATAGTTTTGGTTGAAGGTAATGTTGATGAGGTTGAAGAAATTACTGATAATCCTTTAGTTTTCTATGGTGCTCTCTCTAGAGTTGCACTTGAGTTTAAAATTCCAATAATTCCTACCCCTAGTGCCTCTCATACTGCTAAATTGTTGGTTTCTATGTGTTCTAAAAAAGATGGTCCTACAGGACCTTATTTGAAAAAAATAAAAAAATCATCTAATTTAGAAACTCAGCAGTTATCCACACTTTGTAGTTTACCTGGAATTGGTGAAAAATTTGCAGTTCGAATGCTTGAAAAATTTGGAACTCCTTTGAAAGTTTTTAGCGCAACAACTTCTGAATTAGCCAAAGTTGAAGGATTGGGTGAAGCTCGTGCAAAAAAAATTAAAAATATGTTGACTACTAAAAATAAACTTCAAAAGAAAAGTAACCAAAAGACACTGACATAATTATCATTATCCTTTCATTAATCTTTATAGTATTCATCTTTAAGGAAATTTATGGATAATCGTGTTAATATTGCAGTTGTAGTTGGTGTTGTATTTGTTTTAGCCTTTGCTGTAACTTTAACTCAAAGTGAAAATCAAGTTGAATCTCAAATTATTGAAGATGAAATTCCTGAAGAATTGATTTATGAGTGGTTAAAAAAATATGATCCTTCTGAACAAATAATCTCTGTTTCTGGTAGTGCTACATCTTCTTCAAACCCTGATACTTTGATTATCGTACTTGGAGTTGACTCTGAAGCAAAAACTGCCAATGAGTCTTTATCTCAAAATTCTAATTCATTAAATTCTGTAATCTCTTCATTAGTTAATGTTGGAATTTCTAGAGATAATATACAAACATCCAACTTTTCAATTTATCCATTATATGATAGCATAAAAGATTCTAATGGAAATTGGCAACAAATTCTAAATGGATATCGTGTATCTAATATTCTATCAATACAAACTGAAAAAATTGATTTTGCTGGTGATATGATTGATGTAGCCGTTTCTTCTGGAGCAAATCGTGTTGATAATATTTCATTTCAATTATCTGATGATAAACTACAAAAAATTAGTGATGATTTAATTGCTGATGCGATAAATGATGCAACTCAAAAAGCAGAAAAAGCACTTGTTCCATTAAAACAAAAAATTGTTGGAGTTAAATCTATAGTTATTCATGATAAACTGATACCTTACTATGATAACCCAATACGTGCATCCTTTGATGGATTTGCAGAATCATCTATGAAGTCTGCGCCAATCATGTCTGGTGATGAAGAAATTACAACTAATGTCAGTGTTGTATTTTATATTTCTCAAAAATAATTTTTTTAATTACTTTTTAGTAATTTTCTCTTTAATGGTGTTCCACAAACTAAACATTCTTTTCCATTTTGATAACTTGCTTTACATCCTGGACAATAATGTATCCATTTTCCTACGTCTTTGATTCCTTTTGTCATGATTGGTGCAATGTTTAATCCAACATTTTTGGCAACATTGGAAATTGCAAAATCATCTGTAATAATTTGACCTTTTGTTTCTATTCCTAATGCAATAATTGAAATATCTTGTTTTGATAATTGTGGAAAATCCCCTGTTTTTTTTGCTGCTTGAATTGCTGCTTGAGTTGACTGCTCATCTGGTTCTCTAATTTTTAGTCGATTAGTTTCAATCAATGTACCTATCACATCCTGATTTTTCTTAATGTGTTGTATTTCATCATACACTAGGGATGTTGTGTAGCAATCTTCTGATGATCTAAATGGAACTCCTGCATAAAATGCACTGGCATCTAAAATTCTAAAATCCAAGCTTACTCAATTGTCTTAATCCTCTTTTTTTCAATCTGATGAAAACTGCTGGATTTTTGTATTTTTTAATAATTATGGATTCTTCATACCCTGCGGATTTTACAACTTGTGCATCCATAACAATATTGGAATCATGTGATGATGTAATCTCAATTTTTTCATCTGGAACTACAATTGATTCTAATCTGTACACTGGAGCTACTGGAGTGATAATTAACACATCTAAACTTTCATGTAAAATTGGACCACCTAATGAGAATGAATGACCTGTTGAACCACTAGGCGTTGCAACAATTACTCCATCCATTTTTTGTTTTACCGTATCATCTTGAAATTTAATATTTATTTCTGAAGTTTTTGTCAAGTTGGTTCTACTGATATAGATTTCATTTAATGCTGGTGGGAATTCTTTTCCTCCACATGTTGCAGTTACTCTTGTTCTTTTATCTAGGAAAAATTTATCATTTAAAATTCCATTTATTGCTTCATCAATTTCTTCAATTGTAATCTCTGCTAATATCCCTCTATTACCTCCAACATTTATTGTTAAAACTGGTGTTTCATTTTCTAAATTTCGAAAAACTCGAAGTGTTGTTCCATCTCCTCCTAATGTAATTACTAAATCTATTTTCATATTTTTTATTTCTTCGAGAGTTTCTATCTGATTTGCCCCTTCTACACTTACTGGTGAAATAGTATATGCTGTTATTTTTTTTACTAATAATTTTTCTGTTACATTCTTTGCAGCATCTTCAGAAATTTTTGAACCAAACTTACTTACGACTACAACCTTTTCTAATTTCAAGTAATTTCTTTTGAATTGTATTTACATAAAAATGATATTTTTAGCCTCATTTGTAAAATAAATAGATGTGAATAAAATACTCTTGAATTTTGACCCTTGGATTTTAATTCATTGATATTTTACTAAATATTCCTATGACTTGTCTGCAGTTTTAATTCATGCAATTACTATGGAAAAAAAATAACTGAACTTCAAGAACTTACATGTCCTCAAGATGATGACTGATAACCTTTTTAACTAATTTCTAACCACAAAAAACAGATGTCATTACTTTTAAAAGATCGAGTTTGGTCTATGGAGGCTCCAACTGCAAAACGTGGAGTTTATCCGTTGCATGGTTTTAAACTTGGATTATATCGATTACCCATAAAACTTGAGGAACCTCATGAATTAAAATCCGTTCATGATGGTTTGAAAAAAGCATTTGAAATGGACATGTATGCAGATAGAATTTACGCTACATATCGTTGGAAGGAACAAAACATGGATGATCCTGATGCAAAGGGATACGAAGAAGTTGATTTGTCTGTAACTGTTGAAATTGTTACTGGTGAAGTTGTTGATATCATTTATCAGGTATTCCCAATTGAAAAATTTGGTGATCCTAATTGGGTCAAAGATTATAGAAAAAAAGCAGATCATTTTGCAAAAATGGTGATTGATACTATTTTACGTAATACTATTTTGGCTGATAAGATGATTTCTCACCTTGCAAAATCTGAAAAGATACCTGAACTTAATGCTATTCAAAGACTTGAAGAACTTACTCCTTTGGCAAAAATTGTTCTTGGTGCTAAACCAAAACCTGTTGAAGCAACTGATGATGAGGAAGAAGAAGATGATGCCTCTATTGAAATTCCAGATGGTGCAAAACCTGGACCAATTGATATTGAATTTAAGTCAAAAATAAAACCATCTAAATCACATGAAGCTGCTGAACATACAATCAAAACTTGGGGTAGAAAAGGCACTGCTAATGGAATCATGGGAATTTGGGGCGAATTTGTTTCAGTAGACTATGATATTTGTGTTGCAGATGGTGGATGCATTGAAGCTTGTCCTGTTGGAGTTTACGAATGGTTTGATTCACCAGGAAATCCTGCATCTGACCAAAAACCATTAATGTCTAAAGAACCTGATTGTATTTTCTGTTTAGCATGCGAAGGTGTTTGTCCTCCACAAGCAATTAAAATTTATGAACAAAAATAATTGCATATTTGCAACTATAAATATCGATTATTACTTTTGAGCAGCTAAAGATGGCTGGAAACCCTTTCACTCAATTAGTTTTTGATTTGTTTATTTTATCAGCTATTTTGATCACTGCGTATACTTGTAATTTTTACTATCTTGTTTTTCTTGCTAACAAAAGAAAAACTATTGCACCCACTATTGATTTAGGAACTCCTTCAGTTACAATACAACTTCCAATATACAATGAAAAATATGTTGCAAAGAGACTTGTTGATGCTGTATGTAATTTGGATTACCCTAAAGATCAAATGAATATTATGGTTTTAGATGACTCTGATGATGATACTGTTGATTTACTTGAAAAAACTGTAAACTATTACAAAACTCAAGGTTTTCAAATTGACCACATTAGACGTGGAACAAGAAAGGGGTACAAAGCAGGTGCTCTCAAATATGCTATGCAAATTACTGATACTGAACTTGTAGCAATATTTGATGCTGATTTTATTCCTCCTACTTGGTTTCTTAAACGAGCAATTCCGCATTTTTCAAAACCAAGTATTGGTTTAATTCAATGTCGTTGGGGACATGTAAATGAAAATTATTCTACAATTACACAAGTACAAGCTCTTAGTTTAGATTTTCATTTTCTTATAGAACAAAAAGCTAAAAGTGATTCTCATTTATTTATGAATTTTAATGGTACTGCTGGAATTTGGAAACGTGATTGTATTGAAGATGCTGGAGGTTGGCATACTGCAACTCTAGTTGAGGATCTTGATCTAAGTTATAGAGCTCAAATGAAAGGTTGGAAGTGTGTATTTTTACCTGATATTGTAGTTGATGCTGAATTACCTGCTCAAATGAATGCTGCTAAAAGACAACAATTTCGTTGGGCAAAAGGATCTATTCAATGTGCAACAAAACTACTTTTTGATATAACTGTAAAACGTAAAGTCTCCATCGAGGCAAAAATTCAAGCATTCATTCAACTTACACGTCATATTGTTTATCCTTTAATGTTGATTCAATTTTTGGCATTACCAATTCTTTTGGCAGGACAAGTCAATCTTTATGTTGTTAGTTTTCTACCTATAATCACATTTGCAACATATCTTGCAATGGGACCTGGTGCATATATTATAATTATACAAAATATGTATGGCAAGTCGTGGAAATCTAAAGCTAAATTGTTACCTGCATTATTAATTTACAATGCTGGAATGTCTGTAAACAATACAGTTGCAGTTTTTGATGCAATCTTTGGCAGGAGAAATGAATTTCTTAGAACTCCAAAATATGGTATCGTCAATAAAGATGATGATTGGAAAGACAAAGCATACAATTTACCTTTTACACAAACAACTCTTTTGGAAATCTTTTTTGGTGTTTATGGTACTATTGCAATTTTCATTTCCATATTTTCAAATAATCCTGTATTTGTGCCAATTATTGCAATTCAAACTCTTGGATTTTTCTATATTGCATACATGAGTTTATCACATACTCGATTTAAAAGAAATAAATCAAGTGAAAAACTCAAAATGACGAAGAAAGAGAAAATGGCAAGTAATGTTTACAAATTATCTATGGTTGGAATTTTGGCTTTGATTATCTTTGGAGGATTTATGGCAATTAATGGATATAATTCTGATATTTATCCATTGGACAGGATACGAGGACATTTTGATGGGATTATTGGCTCATCTGATCCTGATGCAATTCGTGCCCACTTGTTTGCAATTCAACTAGATTTAGAACCAATGTTGGAAAAATTACCTGAAACTACTGAGACTCATAGTCAAATTATTTCTAAAAACCCTGTTTGGTTGTTTGCAACTGAATCAACTAATTTCATTAGAATCCAAAATGATGTAAATACTATGCTTCAAAGTGTTGAGAATATTTCAACAATTCCTCAAGACAATTCTGCATATCATACTGGCATGTTGGATATTAATAATAGAGCAGATCTTTTACGCCAAAACATAATGGATGCAACTCCTTACATGTATGTCAGTATTGCAAATGTATTTTCTAGTGTTATTTGGATTGCTGTAATTATTGGAATATTTACTGCACTAAAAAGAAAGAGAACCCAACTTAAAGAATCTGATACAATCGGTGTTTAAGAAATATTTAGATCTTTTCTGATTTCATCTACTGCTCTAATTCCATAAATATCTCTTATTTGTTGAATTCTAATTGATTCTTTTAGCATGTCTCTTCCGATGGAATTTGATAAAATTGAATAAACATCACTAAATCTAATTTCCCATTTATCTGCACAGTCTAAAATCTTACTTACTGCCCATTGCCTTACTTCATGAGGTAATGGTATCTTTTCATTTGTTTCAATTGAAATTTTATCAAACAGGTTTATAATTTCTGATGTGTGAGTTGCCATTTTTTCTAAATCTTTTGAACTTCCATATTTTGATTCTGTATTCATTCTAATATTTGATTGATATTCTGAAAGTTTCAATAATGCCATAATTTCATTTGATGAATCCCTTGAAGCTTTGTTTGTAACGTTTCTAACTGATTGTATTTCTTCAAATAATTTTTCAGATTTTTTATGAAATTCTATCGTTGATTCATCTTGTCTTTTTAAAATATCTGATACTGATACTATTTTCTGTTCAATGTTATTCGTTTTATCTAATACATTTAATTTGAAATTCGAGAAATCTTCTTGAACTAATTTTAGATTTTCTCCTACAAATGCTGTAGAATCTGCTCTTTTTGATAATGATCCAATATCTGTTTCAATTCTATCTATTTTCCCTCCTAATTCTTTGATTGATTCTAAACTGATTACTTCTCTAGAATTTACATCTGATGAGATTGTTTCAAATTGTTGTTTGAGACCTTCAATCACCCCTCCCAAGGAATCTATTTTTGAAGCTTTTGATGAAATTACATCTATTGATACTTTGATTGATTCTAAGTCTGTATTGAGATTTGAAGTATCTGATATGCCTTCTATGATTTTTTCAAATTCTTGTTTTAGACTTTGAACTACTTGAGTGCCTGTATTGAGATCTTCTGTTTTTACAGAAACCCTTTCAATGTTTTCTTTTAATTTATTCATCTCAGAACTGATCTCTAAAAATGAATCTGTCTTTCCAGATACTTCTCGTAAATTATCTCTGACTTCATCTATTCTTTGAGCAATTTTTATAATCATTTGAGAATTATTTGAAATTGAATTAACACTGTCTTCGACTTTTTGAGATATTTCTTGAGTTTTTGATGTTTTTTGAATTTCTGAAATTTTAGTTAATTCACTTTCAAGTTTTTCTGTTTGATTATTAATTTTATTAATTAAATTTGATTGTGATCTTACTTGATTTAACCCTGCATACAGTTTTTGTGTATCGTCTTCTATTATGTTGATTTGTTTTGACTGCTTTTGAATGTGCTCTAATGTTGATGTTAGTGTATCTATCATTCCTTTCATTGATACTAACACTTTTTGATTTTCGCCAAAAATTTTTGACATAACTTTAATTTCTTTTTGTAATGCTTTGTTGGAATCTGAAACTGATCCTACTTTTTTTAAAATTGATGCTGGACTTGGTTGTCTCTTTACTGATTTGATGACCTTTTTTTTACTTGTTTCAGATACCATCTAAATTAAATTAAAAAATTAATGATAAAAAAAGTTAGGTGTAAAATAAAAAATGTAAAGAGTCATTTGTTTACAACTTCTGGCTCATGAAGTAACTCATGAAATGTCTTTTCAGCTAGACCATTTGTTGTCTCAATGAATCCTCTTGGACAATATTCGCATTGAATCATATAGTACAGTACAGTACCGTACTATTAATAATTAGGTGATTACATTGTAACCATAAATGCAGTCAGTTACCCCAGGTCATATCTCTTCATTTAATTCAGCTGACCTACTCATCACTCTGCATCATGAATAAAATTACTAGGCATAAAGAGTTTCAACTTTCTAATTTTTTATGCCTGTTACTTTTTTTTAAATTTCTATCTGTTTTGTTTTTAAATTTTAATTGCGATATCATTTTTAATGAAATTTGTTAACTAATTACATGCAAAATCTTTCACTTCAATTAGATTCAACTGTAATTCAAAATTCTCTAAATAGCACCGTTAACACTTTGATTGAACAGGTAACACCTGAATTACCTCATACAAGTTTTGTAACTGATTTAGCTTTTATCATGATTATTGGAGCTGTAATCACTCTTGCATTTTTTAAAATTAAACAACCTTTGATTATTGGATATCTTTTTGCTGGAATGCTTATTGGTCCACTTTCTCCTCTTTGGTCTTGGATTTTACCTGAAGGTAGATCGTCCCCTGATTTGTTGAATAGTGTTGGTATCTTATCTGATATTTCTGCGCTAAATCTTTTTGCTGAAATTGGTGTTATTTTACTTCTATTTGTAATTGGTATTGAATTTCCTTATGCAAAAATCAAAACTATTGGACGTATATCTATAGGAATTGGTACCATTGGATTATTTTCTACCTTAGGGGCTGTATTTTATGTTGCAACTGCATTAGGTTTACAATTTATGGATGCATTATTCATCTCTGCAGCTTTGTCTGTGTCCAGTACTGCTATTATTGTAAAATTATTAGAAGAGATGGGAAAAATCAAAAAAGAATCATCTATACTTGTTTTAGGTATTTTAATTGTAGAAGACGTAATTGCTGTAATTTTGATTTCTTCATTACAGTCTATTGCTTTAGTTGGAACTATATCTGTAGAATCTATTATTGTAGTTGTATTAGTTGCAGTTGGTCTTATTGTGGGAACTTTCACACTTGGAACCCGTATAGTTCCACGTCTAATTGATAGAGTTGCTGCTGCAGAAAATCGTGAAATTTTACTTCTTAGTGTTCTTGGTGTGTGTTTTGGTTATGCTTTACTTGCAAATATTGTGGGCTTATCTGTGGCAATTGGAGCATTTTTAGCAGGTGTGCTTGTTGCAGAATCAAAATCTGCAGAAGTTGCAAAATTACTTTCTAGTCCCATTAAGGACATGTTTGTAGCAATATTTTTCATTTCAGTAGGTGCGTTGATGGATGTTTCTCAACTTGAAAATTATATTTTTATTGCAATTGCTTTGATTGCAGTTGCTACTGGTATGAAGTTTGGTGGTAATATGCTTGGAAATTTAATTTTTAGACAAAAACGTGGAAAGGCACTTCGTTCTGCATTTACTTTAGCTGCACCTCGTGGAGAATTTTCAATTGTAATTGTAAAAGTTGGTGTTGATATTGGTGCTGTAAGTGCTTTCTTATTCCCATTAGTGGGTATAATTTCAATTGTCACTGCATTTCTATCTCCATTTTTGATTAAAGCTAGTGACAAAGTTGTACCTGCTTTGGAACGTGATGATGATGTCTGATGAACTACAACAAATGTTAGATAACGTCCATGATGGAATTACAACTTTTGATTTTGAGGGAAAAGAAACCCCCTGTATCATTGTTGAAGATAAAAAATATGGTTTAATTCGAGCAAAGATTGAAGGGCAACCTTTCTCTGTTAATACTGATCTTAACATACTTCAAGATGGTCTAGGAAATGTTTTTGTTGAAATTGTTTTAACTTTTTCTATAGGAAATATATCTGAAAAGTTTCTTGTTAATGCAAAAACTGATTTAAATTTTTTTGAAATTCTTGCAAATACTTCTATGCTTGTAGTTAATTCCCCTGAATCTAGTTATGGTCAAGATAATGTGATAGCTATTCAATTACCGCGTCCTGAAAAGGCTCATGATGCACTTGAAATTATTAAAACTGGCTTAATTCCTAAAAATCAATAAGTGGTGCAGTTACCGGGATTTGAACCCGGGTCACGTACTTGGCAAGCACGAGTACTAACCAGACTGTACTATAACTGCAACAATACTGAGAGTTGAATTTGCAGATTTAAGCGTTTTTAAGCTTTAATTGTAATAGTCATTTATGGATGAAATCCTTTTACATAAAATTGAACAAAAAATTCAAGATACTATTTCTAACAAAGATGATATTCGTGAATTAATTAATTCTCTTTCAACTATTGATGATTCCAAATCTTTTACGTTAGGTATTGTTGTAGGTAGACTTTACAATACTTTTTTTTATCAAAGTAAAAGAATTTTGAATAGAGAGCCAACAAAACAAGAATTTAATGAATTTTTAAAATTTATTGAAAATAAGAAATCTGTTTTAGAAAATTTATGGTGATGATTTATTCCATTCAATTACTTTGATGATTGGTGTTCCTGGTAATTTGACACATGCTCCATGAAGTGCTTTCTTTGCTGCTGTTAGATGTGCCTCTCCATTAACGTATAACTCCATTATACATTGTCCTTGTTTGACTCTGGCACCTAAACTGGTTGCTTTACCCCATGATCTTCTCATTCCTTCTGAAACTCTATCTGCACCTGCAGTGGCAATTTGTTTATTTTCTCTTAAGAGATTATGTGGATAAATTCTAAGTCTTGTATAGTAGCCTGATTCGCCAGTTGTTTTCTCTAATGTTTTGTTTGCAGCTAATCTAGTTGATTCTATTGCCATATGTCTAATCTGAAGTTTTTCTCTAAGTAATAGTTGAACACAGTATTCATAGGTGCCTCTTTTTCCACCTTGGAATTTTGCAATTTTAATTTGTGGTTTACCTTTGATGTATTCTTTTCTTGTGAATACTTGTCCCGTTCCATCTCTATAATTTGCACCATGCATGATAATCTCAACTCAGAATCCCCATATTTTAACGGTTAGCAACAATTTGGTCGTATTTCCAATGCTTATATGGAAATCTTCCATTTTTCTCTTCATTATGGATGAAACTCCTGAAGTTAGTGGTGAATTGATTTTAGATCAAACTCATATTTCTAATGCATCTATGATTCATGATCTACAGCAAAAAGGATATGGTGAAATTGAAAAAAATCAATTACTCCTTAAACAATTTGAAACACTGTATTTACTATATACTAACAAATTAGTCTTAAAGAAAAATAAAAAGCAAATTGATTTTGATTCTTACATGAGTATTTGTCAAAAGACAAATTCTGAAATCCTTACAAAATTTTTGATATTTCGTGATTTGAAAACTAGGGGATATGTTGTTAAAGATGGATTTGGTTTTGGTTCTGATTTTAGAGTTTATGAAAGAGGACATTTTGGTGAAAAAGGTGCAAAATATCTCATTTTTGGTCTTAATGAAGGACAACAAGAAAAGATGGGTGCTTTACAAAAAAAAATTGAGGACATCACTAACATGGGAAAAGAGCCCATTATTGCAGTAATTGAAAGACGTGGTGAAGTAATTTATTATAAAATAAATAAAATGGATTTCTTTGAAAATAAAGCAAGATTAGAAGATAACCTTGAATTTTAAATTTCTGTAACCCATTTTGTTGAATATTTTAAAAGATTATTTTTTTCTGCATACATAAAATCACAAACATCTACGTACTTTGTTTTATTTTCCCACAAATTTTCAAAATCTTTTCTTTTTCTTTCAACTCTTGATTTATCATTCCATGATGTAAAAACATCTACTGATTCAAAATCTCTTGTTTGACTAGAAAATGATTCCTTTGATGTTCCTGTAAATGCAACTTGTTCATCATTTTCATCTTTAAAAATTCCGATTCTTTCTGAAAATGAATCTGCAACTTGTTCTGAATTTGGAATTGCAATTTTCAACTCTATTTGCCCATTATTTACTATGTCTTGTAATTTTTGAATTTTACTATTTTTAATCAATTTACCTTCAAATGATTTTGTAAATTTTTCAGAAAATAGTTTTGTAAACAAGTTAAGATCTCCTGTTTTGAATTTATGACCTGTAACCATTCTTAATTTTGCTTTACCTGAATTAAAATTATCAAATGCCATTGATATTGTAGCTAATGTCTGAATTGATAAGAAATTCACACATCTGTCATATTGAACACAATTGCTTAGACAAGGAAAAAAAAACTCTGCAACAATATCATCTACATCTGAACGATATTCTTCTTTTAGATTGATTTCTCTTAAACTCAATACTGGATATCTATGATTAAATTATTTAAAGTCATGATTGTTATGTGACATCTATCTGGTATATGGACCAAATCTACTAAATCATTTCAAAAAACAACTTTACTATTTTTTGAAATGATTATGTCTATCATCTTTTGGTTTTTTGGTTTTACTTTGGTTTTAACACCTTTTGTTACCTTTTAATGTAAAAATAGGTACATCCGTTTTGGTTTGGTTTTGGTTTTATGAGACATACCACAATTTAACCCCAAACTAGGCATAAATTGGTTTGATTTGGTATTACAATACCATTTGGTTTTAGGTGGTTTACAGTTGGTTTTAGGTAAAAAAAGGACCTTTTAGAATCGTGCCTGTGTGAGAATAGCGCTAAAACCACTTGGTTTGCATTTGGTTTTGTGGTTTATTGTTTGATTACTACAAAATAATGGATTTTTGTTAATCATGCTGTAGAAATTTGAGAAAATAAAAAATTTAAGATTGATTCCAAGAAGGATATCCACCATCAAGTGTAACTGCATTGAATCCTTCTTTTACCAATTCATCAGCTGCAATATTTCCCCTATATCCTGTACCACAATAGGTACAGATTTTCTTGTCTTTCAAATCTTCAATTTGTTTTTTCTTTGCATTTCTAATAGATAGTCCTAGAGGCATGTGAACTGAATTTTCTATAATTCCGCCTTTCACCTCATCTAATTCTCGCACATCTATGATGACAAAATCACTTTTTTGTGATTTTAGTTTGTCTGCAGTAATTTTTTCTGCCATGTATTGTCCTTTATACTCTGTAATTTAATTCTGTAAAAGAACTGAGTGAGTATAAAATATCTTGAAAATTTGGTGATGATAAGTGCTCCTATCTGAAATTATCTCTTTAGTCCAATGCTCCAACATCCCACAGTCGTGAGTTATTACTGCATTGTTCAATACTAGATTTAGAATTGAATTTGATATGACATTCTATCATTGAAAATATTTGACATATGAGATAGTTCTGGAAATAACTTGTATTCATTGTAGATAAAATGATTAATCTAGAATTTTTTGCAAATGTGGATATTCTTCTACCCAATATTTCTGATTCACACATTCCCATTCAAATAATGCAAATGGCTCATTATCTAACATCTGATTATTTTCGTTAATTAATTGAATTTCATTTTTAATATTTTGAATTTCTAACTGTTGTTCTGATAGATATCTTAAACGGTGTTCTACTTCTAGTATTCTTTCTTCTATTACAATGTCAAAATATGATTGAGGTCTTGATTCCATACATGAGTATTCAATTATTTCATCATATTGTAATTGTAATTCATCTATTCTCTGATCAACATTTAATTCTGTAACTTTGTTATTTTTTATAATTTCTTTATTGTCTATAATTACTTCATCATTTTCTGTAGGATTCTTTGTTTCTTCCATCTCATTATCAAAAATTACTGCAAAAACTACTCCAATACAACTAATTATTGTTAATCCTAATAGAGTATTTTTCTTCATTAGTAGTTTTAATTTATTTATCAACTTAAGGCTTTTTAAAATTTAGTGAATTTGTAATCAACTGAAAATCTATCGAAATGTATGTGATACTGTGTAATACACAATCAATTTTACATCTTTGGAAAGTTAATCAACTAAATGATTCTGATATATTGTAATGAGTGCAGGAGGTAATCTAATATTTTTTGGAGTTGCAATTCTTGTTTTAGATATTTTAATTTTTACTGGAACTTTTCCATCAAAATCATTAAATGATCCTACGCTTCATGAGCCATTTTTACTTCTTCCAATTATTGGAATTGTTTCATTTGTTGAATTGCTTTCATTATTTTTAACAGTCTTTGGATTGATGATGTCCTTTAGTGGAGTTATCACACTTCGAAGAAAAACATAATTATTTTATTTTAATCTTATTTTTATTTTTTTATTTTACTAAGATACTTTTTTAATTTACTGAAAATATCATATTCAATTTTGATCATTTTACATTTTGGACAAAATTCTGAATCTCCCATTTTTGCACCACAATAAGAACAACTCATTATGAGAAAATATTGTATTGCAATTAGATAAGACTGTCTATTAATCAAATATCTCTACCTCTCAAATAAAATTGAATTTTTAATTTGTTTAGAATAATCTTGATATTCTATTATTTTTATTTGTAATATTCCTGAGGATTCTAATTCTTACTATGTTTAAAATGAATACAACAAAAGAAATCATATTTTAACAAAATCTTAGAATTTAAAATACTACTAGCAAATCTTTTTCTTCATTATGTTCATTTTAAAAAAATTGCTAAATACTATATTCCCTTATCTTTTTTGGAGTGCTTATGATTGGATCCTGTTGATAATTCTATAATTGAACCAATTGAATTACGTATGATAAAACCCTCTAATTTTGCTGTAAGGCATACCCTGTCTTCAAAATCTCCTGAATTATCTAGTCTTAAAGCAAGTATTTCTGAACATGGTTTACTACAGCCCATTGTAATTAGACCTCTAGAACGTGGATTTGAACTAGTTGCAGGTCATAGGCGATTTGCAGCATGTAGGTCTCTTCGTTGGAGATTCATATCTTGTAAGATACGAGATCTATCTGATAAACAGGCATATGAAATTCAGTTAACTGAAAATATTCAGAGAAAATCTATGGATCCTATTGAAGAAGCTGAAGCTTATCAAAAATATGTTAACGAATTTGGTTGGGGTGGTATATCTGATCTTAGTAAAAAAATTGGTAAAAGTGAAGAATATGTTTCTCATAGAATGCATTTACTAAAACTACCTGATACTGTACAAAAGAATCTGATTCAAAATAACCTAAGTGTAAGTCAAGCATTAGAAGTGGTTCATGTTGATGATTCTAAAAAAGATACTTTAGCTAATGAAATTATTGAAAATAAATTAACAGTACAACAAATTAGAGTTTTAAAAACTAAGATGAAATCTGAACTAGAACCAATTATAAAAAAAGATGACTCTTCATCAAAGTCATTACATTTAGCAAAAAAGAGCCATTTAACATTGAAAATAACTCTTTCTAGAATTGATGATTTAATTCAAGATGCTCATAAAATAAAAAATCGTAAACAACGATTGGAATCTATTAAATTTTTAATGAGTCTTAGATTGAAAGTTCATTCATTAATTGATGATGCAATACATTTCAAAAAGATTGTCTCTAGAGATGTTAATTCCCAATAAATGGTGGGGCCCATTCTTTGAGAAATTCTTTGTATTCTCTTTCTGTATATGTTAATGCGTATAATGATGCATCTGTTTGTGGTACGAAATCATACACTTCATATGTTTGAATGATATCTCCAAACAAATTTCTGTAAATGTCATTTTCTTCATCTGCCATGTCATTTGACAAAAATGATTTTATTGTAATCCAATCATATCCTCCACGTGTTTTTCCAGAAAATAATACAAATGGTGCATCATTAAGATATTTTTTCAAACCTTCCATTCGTTTAGGTAATGATTGTGATGTTCTAAATGTGACAAGATCTACTCGTATAACTTTATGGGGAATTTTTTTTGCATCTACCTTAATGGTATATCCTTGGATTACTTTCTCTGATTCTAATTTTGCAATTCTTGATTCAATTTCCTCTTCAGTTAAACTAATTTTGAATTTTTTCAAAAAATCCCATATCTCAAATGTACTTTGTTTAGCATCTTGAGATAATGCTGAAATTATGTATTCATCAATCTGGTCAACCATTGTAGTATGGAGACATTTGATGTATTTAACATCTTTAAAGATTTAATGGGTGTTTTTTTAGACTCTATAATTTTATTTTAATATTAGTTAATTGGTTTCTTGTTACTTTGAGTACAATTTTATCTGAAAATGTAGGATATCTGCTTTTGATTGGAGTTGGTGTAATTCTATCATTATCTGTTATTTTGATGGTAAAAGCTGAAACAAAATGGCTTGGAACTCGAAAAACATCTGAATGGTTTTACACTGCGGGTAGAACTATCAAAACTGGATTAATTGCATCATCTATTGTTTCTGCTTGGACTTGGGCTGCAACTCTTTTACAATCTTCTACTGTTACCTATGAATTTGGTTTGGGTGGTGCATTTTGGTATGCCGCAGGAGCATCAATTCAAGTAATATTATTTGCAATTCTTGCAATTGAATTAAAACGTAAAGCTCCTATGACTCATACTTTCCCTGAAATGCTTTATGTTAGATTTGGTAAACATCCTCACAAAGTCTTTTTAGTTTTTGGTTTAATGACTAACACTATAGTTACTGCAATGCTTCTATTAGGAGGAGCTGCAGTAATCAATTCTTTAACTGGTGTTAATATTACACTAGCTGCATTTTTAATTCCAGCTTGCATTATAGTTTATACCATTTTTGGTGGATTAAAGGCAACATTTTTTGCAGAATATCTTAACACTTCATTTATTTTTATTGTAGTTTTAATTTTTGTAACTTCCATCTATTTCATAAATCCTGAAATTGGTGGCATTTCTGGTATGTATGATAAATTAACTCAAGCATCAATTTTACAACCAGTTGAAGGAAATGCATTTGGAACTTATCTTACTTTGGCCTCTATTGGTGCACTAATTTTTGGTGTAATCAATATTGTTGGTAACTTTGGAACTGTATTTGTTGATCAGTCTTATTGGCAAAAAGCAATTGCTGCCCGACCAAAAGCTGCTACTGGTGGATTCATTATTGGAGGTTTGGCGTGGTTTGCAATTCCATTCACTCTTGCGACTACCTTGGGATTAGCTGCAATAGCTACTGGTGTTACTCTTTCCGAATCTGATATTGGATTAGGACTAATTGCGCCAACTACTGCTGCACATCTTATGGGTGATTTTGGTGCAATCTTGATTTTATCTATTTTGTTTACTGCCGTTACTGCTGCAGGATCTTCTCAACTAGTAAGTGTCTCATCTCTTGTAACTTATGATGTATTTCGTACTTATCTAAAACCTTCTGCAACTGGTCGTGAATTAATTAGAGTTTCAAGATTAACTATTCTGGGTTTTGGAATTGGTATGGGATTTTTGACATTATTGTTGTATCAATCTGGAGTTAGCTTACAGTATGTGTATTTGATGATGGGTATTCTGATTGGTTCTGCAGTTGCTCCGATATCTTTTGCAATATTGTGGAAAAAAACTCATAGAATTGTAGCTACTGCAGGTGCTATCATTGGTCTTATTTTTGGTATTAGTGTTTGGCTATTTACTGCAAACTTTATGTTTGGAGAAATTACTCTAGTTTCAACTGGAAATCAAATTCCTTTATTGTATGGAAATATTGCATCTATTCTAACTGGTCTTTTGATTACTGTATTTGGTAGTCTGATAAAATCTGAAAACTTTGACTTTAGAATTATGCATCAAAAAATCCTTGTCGTTGATGACAAAGTACGTTCTATGATAAAACGTGATACTGATGAACAATATTTGAAACGTTCTCTAAATTTTTGTATTAAAATTGGTTTTTCAATATCTATTTTCTTTGTAATAGTTTGGCCTGCAACATTTATTCTAACTGACTTTATTTTTGATGAACAATCCTTCTTCTTTTGGATTTCTTTGGCAATAGTTTGGGCAGTAGCTGCCGGACTTGTGCTTATTATTTTACCATTCATTGAAGCCCGAAAAAGTATTGCTGAAATTATTCACAAAGCAAATGTTGAATCTGATATTGCACTGGTGAACTCTTTTGATTCTAATAATGATTTATCTGATAATACGCCTATAATACGTGTTCTTGTGCCTGTGGATGGCTCTGCAAGTTCTTTGCGTGCATTACATCATTCTAGTTATTTATTCAAAGGAATCACAAGGGTTAGAATTTATCTGTTACATGTTATTGAATGGACTGATGATGATGATGAAAATATTGATGAAACTATGTCTTCTCAAATACAAGAAGAAGGTAGACTAATTCTTCGAAGTATCGTTGTCCCAAAACAACTCAATGATTACAAACGCATTGTAAAACTAGGTAATCCTTCTGTTAAAATTGTAGAACTTGGAGATGCCTTGAATGTTGATATGATAATTATGGGTAAAGTCGGGATTGGAAAATCTAATTCTTCGTTGGGGCATATTTCTCAACAAGTAGTAAATCTTACTACAAAACCTGTAGTTTTCATAGACTAATAATTTTATTATATTGAAAATTTAATTATATTTTTTGGAAATTTATCTACCATTATTTCTATTGTTATTATTTTGATATTTTTAAAACTCTTCCAACTATTTTTATTAGTTTGAAACTGTTTGATTGTTTCTTTTTCTATTTTTTGGTAGTTTGTTTTGTCTCTAATTTTTTTGATATTTTTAAAACTACAAAATATTATTAATTGTTCTAAACTTATTGATTTATTTTCAATAATTTTTTGATTAATAATTTGATAAATTGTTTTAAAATTATTTTCCTTTTGATTACTGATTTGAATTTCATTTGACTCTTTATTTTTAAAAGTAAAATATTTGATATGAATCACATATTCAATTTATCTAAAAAAGTACATAACAATTTTTAGTCGATATCTACTATATATTCAAAATTCTCTTTTTTTGAAATTCTTTATACTTTAATTATTGTTCTAGTTTATGGTACTCAAAACTTGTTTCAGGAATTAATCTTTGATATTGAAAATCTAACTCCTGCTTTGATGGTGGGACTTGGGTTACTCTTGGGTGTTACTCATGCATTTGAACCTGATCATATATCTTCTGTAGGTACACAATTAATCAAATCTAAGAAATATTCTACAAAAAATATTGTAAAATCTACTTTTGTTAAATCTTCTTTAATTGGGATATTTTGGGGTGCAGGACATACTACAACTATTGTTACAATTGGATTACTCACTTCTTTTTTGGCAATCACAATTCGGGATGAACTCTTTTCTGGATTTGAATTAATTGTAGGTGTTATGTTGATTTTTCTTGGTATTACTACTATTCGAAATAAGAAATTTTTTAAAATAAAACATAGACACCCTCATACTCATTCTGATGGAAATACCCATTATGATTCTCATGATCACAATAATTTTGAACATAATCATGAACACAAATCTTATGTAATTGGATTAATTCATGGTCTAGCTGGAAGTGGAAGTGTTGTTGCATTAACTGTTATGTATTTTGATACTTTAGAAACCTCTTTAATGTTTTTTTTGTTATTTGGTTTTGGCTCTATTGTTGGAATGAGTCTAATTGGTGGGTTGATTGGACTACCATTTGCTTTTAGTTCCAAAACAAAATTTCTAAACAAATTATTTAGAACTATTACTGGTATAGTTAGTTTCATTATTGGATTGAGTATATTTTATCAAATTGGATTAATAAATTTATTATTTTAATTTTTTCTTATTTTACTAAATTCTGCTCCTAGTATTTTTTTTCTAGTGATTTTTAATATTTTGTAAATTATCTCAATAACCTTTTCTGTATTTCTTCCTAATATTTTTACAATTATTCCTGAGTCATTTGGTAAAACTGATGTTCCAATTGAAATATCATCTAATTCTTCTAAATCAATATTAATTATATTTTCAAGTTCTGTGACGTATTCTTTCTTTGTTAACACGTATACTGTTCCTACAATACTATATTTACCAAAAATTCCATTAACTTTCAAATTTTGATTTTTAGGTTCTATCTTCATATTTTCTAGACATCTAAATTTATTTTCTTGATTTTTGCAAATCATCCTAAGATAACAAATTTCATAATCAAAAAGCTCATTCATTGCCATTCTTCCAGGCGTTAAAATCTCTGAATACACTACTGTTGCATTATCATGTACGTTCAAGTTTACTTTTTGATAATATCTTGAATTTTGATATGGGATAATTTGATCTGGAATGTATTCTAAATAACAATTATCATCTACTGTAATGTTAGTTATTTGAGATGCAAAATTTGAATTCATACTGTAAATTCTTGTTGCACCTTGAGTAGTAATGTGAGAAATTGCATTATTTTTTAATGTAATGTCTATCTTGTATCTGTCTCCTTGTAAAATTCCTCCTGATGGCGAAATAATATACACATAGGCCATTTCTGGAAGTGATTCTTCAAGATACACTGCTCGTTGAATTTGTAATGGTACTTGAGAAAATTGTTTTGTAATTGATGTTTTATCCTTACCTTGTTTTAGTTCTATTTCTAAAATTCCTACTTTACCTGATTTTCCAACTTCTAATTGTTTTATTTCTGAATCATACTTTTGTATTTCACTTGGAATTTCATCTGGAGTAAAATCTAGATTATTCAAATTTACACCTTTTGTGCTTGTATTGATTTTGGTGATAAATCAAATAACACGTCATGTATGATATGCTCCATAACTTCTTTTACTCCTTGGTCTGTTTTACAATTGATAAATTCAAATGGTTTTTCTTTTCTAATTTTTTCTGCATCTTTTTTCATTATTTCTAAATTTGCACCAACCAGTTCTGCAAGATCTATTTTGTTGATTACTAACAAATCACAATTTACAATTCCTAATCCTCCCTTTCTTGGATATTTGTCTCCTCCTGCAACATCAATGATGTACATGAAATAATCTGCAAGAATTGGACTAAATGTTGTTGTGATGTTATCTCCACCACTTTCAATTATTATCAAATCAAGTTCAGGATGATTCTCTTCCATCTCTTCAATTATTGAGAGATTCATTGAAGGATCTTCACGTACTGCAGTATGTGGACATCCACCTGTGGCAAGGCCAATTACCATATTTTCTGGCAGTAATCCTCTTTTTGTGGCTAAATTTGTTCTCATTCTATTTGCATCTTCTTTTGAAATGACATCATTTGAGATGATGCTGATACTGTATCCTATTTTTGCTAACATTGGAACAAGACGTTCAATTAACATACTTTTTCCAGATCCTACTGGACCTCCTATACCTATTCGTGGAATGTGATTCATAAGCTAAAAATTAATTTTTATGTTATAAACATTTTAGAATCCATTTTTTCATGCGACATCTGCACTATATCCAATTGAGGTGTGAATTGCCACATATCAAAAATTGATTTGTTAACATTTTTTTCAATTATTTGAATAATTATTGGTTTAATTTCATGAATAATTTTTTGACCTTCTAAATGTTGAATTAATCCTAATCTTAATGCTGCACCAACAACACTTACAGTAAACCCGTACAGTAACATGGTCATACTTTTTTCTTTTTTTATATTTAATGCATTACAACAAATTGCAAATGCTACTGGAAATATACCATGTATATTTTTTTCTTTGATTGCATTTTGATATTCATTAAAAATTTTATTTTCTTTCATAAATTCTGAAACACATTTTATTAATTGAATTCCTGAATTAACTGATGCAGTTCTAATCTCTTTGATTGATTTCATAGCAAATGACATTTCATCTATCTGTATTATTTTTTTAAAATCACCCTTGCTTGCATTTTCAAGTGTATTTACAAGTGCAACACAATCTGATGGTCCTATTTGTTGTTCAATATTTATTTTTATTAATTTTTTTAAATCATCTACCCCTTTAATTTGATTTTTAGAAAAAAGAAATTCTAATCCATTAGAAGTAGCAAAAAGACCTGTTGGAAAAAATGAATCTGAAAGTTGCATTACTGCAAGTTCTTCATTCATTTCATCAATGTTCATGTACATCAGCACTTGTATGTGGTAAGAATATTTTCTCTCCTATTTTTAATTCAATGTCTCCTATGATTTCCTTGAATAGTCTCTCAAATACCTCTAATTCTGAATCTGCTTGAATTGGAAATAATATTTTTTCACCATCAAATCCAATTGGTCTATGCCTGTTTCCTATAATATGACCCAATAATATTGCTAAATTTTGACTATTTTTTTTTAATTTAATTAAAATTACTTTTTCTGGTGTTTGTTCTACAAGAATTTTTATTTCTTCATTACCAATTATGTCGCCATTATGAAGATGATTCCCTGTATCTAAATTAATTCCAATATCTGTTCCAATATCTGTCTGTTTTCTCAAAATTCTTTTTTCTAACTCTGTTCGTGACATTCTTATTTTCTCAAAATCTTTTTTTTGAAGTTTTTCATCTTCAAAAATATTTCCTATGATGGAATTAATGTTAATCATAATAATATCATTTCAGTGGTAAAGTTATACTTTATCCATAACTTTTTGAATTATTAAATACCGTCAATTGATTACCTATTTTATTGATGTTAACCCCTAGGGAATTAGAAAAATTAAATATTTTTGTTGCTGCTGAATTATCACGTAAACGACAAGGTAGAGGTCTGAAATTAAATCACCCTGAAACTATGGCTATTCTAGCTGATCATATTTTAGAAGGTGCACGAGATGGACGCACTGTTCCTGAATTAATGAGCTCTGGAAAAAAAGTTCTTACAAAAGATGATGTTTTACCTGGAGTTTCAGAACTGATTCACTCAATACAGGTAGAAGCTACTTTTGATGATGGAACAAAATTAGTAACTGTCCATGATCCTATAGGTGATCCTTGAAATGATTCCTGGCGAATATTTTATTTCTAGTGATCCTATCATTGCAAATATTGGAAAATCTTCTATTTCTTTAACTGTGCAAAATACGGGTGATAGACCAATTCAAGTTGGTTCACATACACATTTTTTTGAAGTAAACAAAGCACTGGAATTTTCTAGAAAACAATCATATGGATTTCATCTAAATATTCCTGCTGGTACATCAATTAGATTTGAGCCTGGAGATGGTAGAACAGTTGAACTTACTGAATTTTCTGGTAAAAGAATTGTCTATGGTTTTAGTGGACTGGTAAATGGTTCTCTTGATGAAAAAAAGGATGATGCATTTTCTAAAGCAAAAGAACAAGGATTTCGAGGTATGGAATTATGACTCTAAATATACCTAGAAAAAATTATGTTGATTTGTTTGGCCCAACAACTGGTGACAAAATCCGTCTTGCTGACACTGATCTGATTATTGAGATTGAAAAAGATTTGATCAAGTATGGTGATGAATCTGTTTTTGGTGGTGGGAAAAGTATTCGCGATGGTTTAGCTCAAGCAAGTGGTGTTTCTAGAAATGATTCTCTTGATCTTGTAATTACTAATGCTGTGATTATTGATCCTGTTTTAGGAATTATCAAAGCTGACATTGGTGTAAAGGATGGAAGAATTGTAGGTATTGGAAATGCTGGAAATCCTAACATTATGGATGATGTAGATATGATAATTTCATCTAACACTGAAATCATTGCAGGAGAAAATACAATTTGTACTCCTGGTACAATTGATTCTCATATTCATTTTATTTCTCCACAACAAGCAACACATGCAATTTGTAATGGAACTACAACAATGATTGGTGGCGGAACCGGTCCTGCTGATGGAACTAATGCTACAACATGTACGCCTGGAAAATGGAATATTCATAGAATGATAGAATCTGTTGATAATTTCCCAATGAATTTTGGTTTTCTTGCAAAGGGTAATGATTCTCTTGAACCTGCATTAATTGAACAAATAGAATCTGGAGCTTGTGGATTAAAATTACATGAAGACTGGGGTACAACTCCTGCAACAATTAATTCTGCTCTAAATGTTGCAGACAAAACTGATACTCAAGTTGCTATACACACCGACACTCTAAACGAATGTGGATTTGTTGATGATACAATTGCAGCAATTAATGGTAGGACAATCCATACTTATCATACTGAGGGTGCAGGTGGTGGACATGCACCTGATATTTTAAAAATTGCAAGTGAACCAAATATTCTCCCATCCTCAACAAACCCTACACGTCCATTTACTGTAAACACATTATCCGAACATCTTGATATGATGATGGTATGTCATCATCTAAATTCTTCAGTACCTGAAGATATTTCATTTGCTGAATCTCGAATTAGAGGTGAAACAATTGCTGCAGAAGATGTGTTACATGATATTGGAGTTCTTAGTATGATGTCATCCGATAGTCAAGCGATGGGAAGAGTTGGTGAAGTTACAACTAGAAATTGGCAGACTGCAGATAAAATGAAAAAAATGACTGGAAGTTTATCTGAAGATAATTCTCAAAATGATAATTTTAGAGTAAAACGATATATTGCAAAAATTACTATCAACCCTGCAATTACTCATGGAATCTCTGATCATGTTGGAAGTTTGCAGACTGGAAGATTAGCTGATATTGTAATTTGGCTTCCACAATTTTTTGGTGTAAAACCTAAAATGATTATCAAAGGTGGTTTCATTGCTTATTCTTTAATGGGTGATCCAAATGCATCCATTCCAACAACTGAACCTGTATTATATCGTCCAATGTTTGGTTCTTTTGGTAAGGCAGTACAATCAACATCTGTAATTTTTACTTCTAAACTTGCTTTAGATAATGGTATACAAGAAAAGATCAATTGTGGTAAAAAATTACTTCCAGTGAAAAATTGTCGATATATTGGAAAAAAAGATATGCTGTATAATGATGCAACTCCTGATATTGATGTTAACCCTGAAACATATGAAGTAAAAGTTGATGGAAAAATCACTACTACTGATCCTGCAACTAAATTATCCCTTGCTAGGCTATATCACTTGTTTTAGTACATTTTCAATACATCCTATTTTTTCCAATTCGTCGACGTCGACAAATAACCCTTTGAAATTATTATGAAAAAAAATTAGTATATAACAAATTGTGCACACAAATTGTTTAGTATTTTTTTGTTGGTACATTTTTGTGGACAGAACCAAGACAATCTATTTTCTTTCGGCTTTATCGTTAATTGCTGTAGTTGGCCTTGCCAGTTTTCCACAAACCGTTTTTGCTGCTGGTGCAATTTCTGAAGGTTTTGCAGTAGGGGAGGCATTACCTGAATGGATTGGATGGGCAATTGTTGTTGGTTTGGGAATGGTATTTGCTGTAATCATTACAATAGAGGTAAAGATTGAGGAAAAATATCTCGGTGTTAGTCAGACCTCTGAGATGTTCAATACTGCAGGTAGAACAATCAAAACAGGATTAACTGCTGCAGCAATAGTTTCTGCTTGGACTTGGGCTGCAACATTACTTCAATCATCTACTGTAGCATACCAATACGGAATAAGCGGACCATTTTGGTACGCAGCAGGAGCATCAATTCAGGTTTTATTATTTGGAATTTTAGCTATTGAATTAAAACGTAAAGCACCAAATGCACATACTTTCTTAGAAATTATTCGTGCAAGATATGGTAACGGCTCTCACAAAATTTTCTTAATATTTGCATTAATGACTAACATGATTGTTACTGCCATGCTACTACTTGGTGGTTCAGCAGTTGTCAATGGTCTTACAGGTATGGATATCTCACTTGCAGCCTTTTTAATTCCAGTTGGTGTTATGATATACACTCTAGTTGGAGGACTAAAGGCAACATTTGTTGCAGATTACATGCACACTATAATCATATTTGTTACAATATTGACATTTGTTACCGCAGTCTATGTCAACACTGACATTACTGGTGGTATAGAAGGAATGTATGATAAATTAGTAAAGGCAGCTGAACTCACTCCCGTTGAGGGCAATGCCGCAGGAGCATTTTTGACAATGGCATCAGCAGGTGGTTTGATGTTTGGTATCATTAACATAGTTGGAAACTTTGGTACTGTCTTTGTAGACCAAGCATATTGGCAAAGAGCAATTGCTGCAAAACCATCATCAACTGTGAAAGGTTTCTTACTTGGTGGACTTTGTTGGTTTGCAATTCCATTTACACTTGCAACTACGATGGGTCTGACGGCGGTAGCGCTTGATGTTGATATTACAATGCAACAAGCTCAAATGGGTCTAGTAGTTCCAGCTGCAGCAACTGCACTAATGGGTGAAGTTGGAGCAATTTTGGTATTAACAATGTTATTCATGGCAGTAACTTCTGCAGGATCTGCAGAATTAATCGCAGTATCCTCAATTGTAACTTATGATTTGTATAGAACATACAAGAATCCAACTGCTACAGGTAAGCAACTTGTTAAAGTCTCCAGGGCGACGATTGTTGCGTTCGGGCTTGGTATGGGTGCGTTAGCTGTTGTACTGCTTAGTATGGGTCTAAGTCTTGGATTCGTCTACCTAGCAATGGGAATCTTGATTGGTTCAGCAGTAGTTCCAATCGCACTTACAATATTGTGGTCTAAAACCAACAAGGTTGCTGCGACAGCGGGAGCCGTTATTGGATTAATATGTTCAGTGTCTGTATGGGTAATGACTGCCGCATCTTTACCAGAATACAATGGTGTTGTTGACTTGGCAAGTCTTGGTAACAATTATTCTATGCTATTTGCAAACATTACAGCAATTATTTCAGGTGGTGTAATTGCAATAGTTGGAAGTCTTGCAGCAGGAAAAACATTTGATTGGAATGATCTTAAGACAAAGATTACTCTTGTAGAAATCTCTGCAACACAACAAGAAGAAGAAGATGAAGAGACATTAAAGAAAGCCTTCAAGTTCAGTGTTAGAGGTGGAGGTGTTATGGCTTTGATACTAATCATTGTATGGCCAATGCCATTAATTGCATCAGGATATGTATTTGAACTTGGTTCCTATACTGTCTGGGTAGCAATATCTGTAATCTGGGTATCTATTGCATCTGCAATTATCATATTCTTACCAATAATTGAGGCAAGAAAGGGAATTGCGCAAGTCTTTAGTGGGAAGAAATCTGAGAGTACATAATGACTACTTGTACTGGATGCAATGTTGCACTGGGATTTAAAAAATATAATTTTCAAAAACAATGGCGAGTACCTGGATACTTTTGTAAGGAATGTATGAAGAAAGTCGGTCAAGACTTTGATGATCATGGTAGAATCACTCTTCCTAAAAGATCCTGTGATTCATGTCATCAGGATTTCTTTTTTTTAACTACAACATGGCAAAATAAAAAACGTCATCGTTGTTGTGATGTTTGTAAAGATCTTGTAGATATTGAATCAACTTCTGCTAAATATGCTGATGAACCTTACTTCCCTCCTGTGCCTTCTAGAGTTCCAATAATGATGGCTATTTTTGCTGCTTTTGGTGTATTGTTAATGATTGCTGGCCTTGCATATGTTGTAGTTGTTGCACCAACACAAGATGCTAACATATTACACATTATTGTTGGAAGTTCTATGACTGGTGCTGGATTTATGCTGGCAAGAAAGATGGTTAAAGTTAGAAATGTTGTATTAGGAAAAATAGCAACTCCTCAAAAATGATATTTTATGTTAATTATTAATTTTTAAATCCTAATACTTTGAGAATAATACTATGAGAACAAGTGATCCAAAATATCGAAAATACATGTTTGCATTAATGGGTGTATGTGCTGCAATTATTTTGTTAGTTAATATCTAAAATTTTTGAAAATTAATAATTGTTTAATTTTGATGATGATTAAAAATTTGTTCAATGTTTTATTCTTTTTTTAAACAAAATTAATTATTTTTAGTATTTTTTTTATTAATTATTTTTACATATTATGATTGTGGACTTGACTCCTTTGATTATGGATATGGTAACTATCCTTTCTACTGGTGCTATGATTGTATTGACAATTTACTATATGAGATCAATAATGAATGATGAAACAAAAATTGATCTTGATTATTACATCTGAACTTTGTTTAATGAGACTCATGGAAATAATTTGACTGATTGAGATTGTGGGATTTGAAGCAAAACCATAATGCTCCCATCGAGATTAGGTCAATTCGTGTAAAGCCCGCATGTATTGCGGGCTTTTAATGATTCATGTTATGCTCCCATCGGGATTTGAACCCGAGTCTTTGGCTTGAGAAGCCAAAATGCTTAACCGGACTACACTATAGGAGCTTGATAAAAAATAATCTCATCTTAATTTAAAGGAAATGTTTTGAATTTGAATAAAATTGTAAATTTTTATGACTTGATTGCTTTATAGAAAAACCCATTTATCTCATAATGTGGATTTAAAGAAATTCATTAAAGATCAAGGTTTATCTGGTTTTCCAATTGGATTGGGTGGATGTAGAATTTTAGAATACAATTTTGATTCTTGTGATTATGATCTTGTAGTATTTGATGAAACAATCTCTGACAAACAAATTGTTTCATTTGAGAATGATCTAATTACTATTCATCATGCTTCTTTATCTGAAACTAATACTAAAAAACTTCTTCAATATGATAAATTAAATATTCTTCAAGATGATTCTTGGAATTTAAAAATACTACTTGCTAAAATTTCTAAAAAACGTGATTCTTTATTTTCTGATTATGCTAAAAATTCTTTAATTGAATCTATGTTTTGTTGTCAAAAAACTAAAGATGGGATTAAAACTGATGATGTGTTTACATCTTGCTGGCAAAAATCTGCTTCATATTATTTGGCTGAAGCCATATCTTCTCTAAACAATAGTCCTTCTAGTCCTTCACACATGCTTGATTTTCTTCGAAAATTTAAAAAAAATTCTATTAACAATCACATTTCAGATATTTTGCAAACTATTGGAATTGAAAGAGCAACTCCAACATTATTACAACGTATGTTAAAATCTACTATTGGTTTTTCTGATTTAGTTGAGAAAAATAATCATTCTAAATTAATTCAACAAAAATATGATTTTTTCTTAAAAAATTCTATGCTTTCTGATTGTTATTTCTATCTTGGATATACAAATAAAGAAAATTTTGTTAAAATTAAAGATACGCTGAATAGAAAACCAGATCTAATTCATATTCTTAAAATTGCATTTGATATCGAAGTTGATCCTAATCTTCTTTTAGAACAAGCACAAATCATTCAATCCAGTTGTAATGACATATTTGAAATTCTTTCAAATAATTAATTCATGATTTTGTACTAACCTTTTAAAACAAGTACGATTATTCATATGTCATGGTAGATCAAGCATGTGGTTGCGAAGCTGACAGCGGCGACCCAGATTACTCATGTGATTGTGCAATGCAAGGAGCTTGTGTGTGCAGTTCAGATTGCAAATGTTCAACTGACGTTTGTAAAGAAGCCGTTTCACAAATGAGTTAAAATAGTTAATTACATTTTTATTTTTTTTACTTAATCATCTTCTTGCTCAAAGCCCCAAGATTTTACTAATTCTTTTTGGAACTTGTCTGCTTGTTTTTCATCTAATCCAAATCCACAATTTTTATGAGTAGGTACAACTGTCATTCCATCTAGTTTGAATTCTACTTCAAACAAGTGAACTTTAGAACAATCACACATTTCTGTTTTTTTTTAAATACTCCTCTATATTTGCTTATTTGAATTGAATTCTAATGTTTGTTTTTATAATAATTTGAATATCTACTTACTTGAATAACGTTTAACTATCCGTTTTGCTAATTTTTTTTAGATTTGAAGATAATTTTATTGATTCCAATTATTCTTGTATTATTTTTAGGCACTACTATGATTTCATCAGTATATGCACAAATTGAAGCTGGTGGTGTTAGTTCTGATACCCTTCCTAAGGGTACTACTTGGTATGCAGGTGAAGGACTTAAGCAAGGTGATTTCTTTTCTTATTCCACATGTTTTGTTGATTACAAAGAATGTACAAATTTTGAGATGGACTTTTGGATTAAAGGTGATAAAATAGTTGGTAGTGAAACAAAGTGGTTAGCTGAAGTTGTTGTTTATGATGGCAAAAAAGTAATTGTTGGTGAGATGGAGTTAGGTAAAATTGCTCCAGAACCTACTGGCGGTACTGAAAATTTGGGTGTGTATCGTGGTGCATTCAAATCATCCATTTCTTGGTTATCTGCTTTTGCAACCTCTGATGGAACTTCTGGTGGAAAGGGTCCTAAAGAATTCAGTGCAGCATCTTGGGGTAAAATTGGAAACATTGGTGGTCAACAAGTAATTCCATCTGCTATTGAAACTATTACGGTTCCTGCAGGAACTTGGGAAAGTGTTGTTGTATCATGGAAAACAGGTGGAGCTGTAAGTAAAGTTTGGATTGCCGATGATTTTCCATTTCCAATAAAAGCTGCAACTTACACTCATGTTTCTGAAGGTATACCTCCACCAGAATATATTTTTAAATTATTAAACTATAAAGAAAATGTACAAGAATCTCCGTTTATTGGAATTGAATCTACTATCAATGAACAAATCGCTCAAGGTTGTGATACTGATATTGAAAAGGAAGTAAAACATAAAAGATCTACTAATAACTTCAAATACCAAGTTCATATTTTCTATGGTCCAGAAGATCCAATTGTGGGTTGCGAAATACAATGGCTTATTAATTTCTTAAAATTTAGCGATGAAACTGACTTTCTTAATCAAGTACAATATGATATTTTTGTTGTAAATGATGATGGAATTCGAATAAGATCTATTGCACAAGAAGAAGGTAGACAATTTCTGTATTCTCCATCTGGTCAAGCTCTGATTGATTTTATTGTTAAAGAAGATCCTGGTACTGCAAATTATGTAATTTGGGTTTATGGATTAGCTCCTACTGGAGTTGTTCCATCTGGAACTCCTGATTATTTACAACTAGAAGTTCCAATTTATGATTTTGATGGAAGTATTCCTGTTGAAAAAATCCCATCTTGGATTAAAAATAACGCAGGATGGTGGGCAGATGGTACCATTGATGATGATTCATTCATTCAAGGTTTACAATTTTTAATTAAAGAGAAAATTATGAAAATCCCACAAACTACTCAGGGTTTTGGTGGAAGTACTGATGAAATCCCATCTTGGATTAAAAATAACGCAGGATGGTGGGCAGATGGTACCATTGATGATGATTCATTCATTCAAGGTTTACAATTTTTAATTAAAGAAGGAATTCTTAAAGTTCCACAACCTTACAAAAGTTCAACTTCAACTGGTGCTGAACCTGAAGCATGGTATAACTAAATAATTATTCACTACATGTTCTACATTCAAATAATTGATTTTTAGTTGAATATTTGATGGTATCATGGTAGGTCTTTTCAAACAACCAAAACGTCGCTTAAAAAAATTAATCAAAGATGGAGAATATGTTGATGCTATTACCTTTGGAAAAAGTTTGGAATCTGAATATTTTGATGATTCTGATTTTATGTTCATTATGGGTAGTATCTATTTTATTGTAGATGATGCAAAAAGAGCATTACCTTATTTTGAAAAATCTTTTCAACTAAATGCTGATGATATTGAAATGCTTACTCTAAAAACAAATGTTCATTTGGCATTAGAACAAAAAGAAAAAGCTATTGATTGTTGTAACAGAATTTTAAAATTAAATCCAAAAAACTCTGAGGCTGAATCTTTGCTTAATGAGTTAGAAAAAATTTAAAATTATTCTTTTTTCTTCATTTGGTATGCATTCTCCATTAACCAATTACAAAATGCTGTAACATTTTCATCAAATTCAGTCCAAATGTGTACTGAATGTGGCAATATGTCTATTTTCCAATTATCTGTAAACACCCTTACTCCTTCTTTATTTTCATACATGTATGCATCTTCTGTTTTTACATTCCCTAGCATTTCTATTGCTTTTTGTTTAATGATCTCTCTATCCATGGGAAATCTTTTTCGATCATAATCTACAATTAAACTCAAATCTCTTTTTCCATACATCTCAAAATCATTTATTCGTCCTTCTTTTGGAAAATTTACAATTAGTTTAATGTTGTACTTTTTACCTACTTCTTTTCCTATCTCTACTATTCTGTTGTATCCTAAACCTGGATTTTTCTTTATCAAAAATCTAATCTGTGCAAGATCTTTTTTTAATTCATTTTGTAAATCTGTAACTAATTCTGAAAATATCATTGGTTGTTTTTTGAGTAATTCCTATTATAACCATTAACTCAATACAAGATTGGTTTTTTACATCTATAACTAATTGAAAGTATGGCAATGCCTGAAGGTTATGATGGAATGAGATCTGGTGATGAATCTGAAAGAACCAATAATCCTGATGAATACAAGCGTACATGTATTGATTTTATTGAAGATATTTCTCATGACTATGAAGCTTGGGTTGACTATTACAAATTACCTGAAGATGAAGATAAACGAAGACGTGCAGGTATTCATGCAACCATAATTCGAACTAATGAGTGGCTAGCTAAAGTTGCCCAATCTATCAAAGCTGTCGATGTTATAATGAATGATGGAATTCAAAAAATGGCTGAATCTACTGCAGGTAAACCCCTTGAAATTGGAGTTTTTGTAAATAAAAAATCTGGATATACTGAAACAAAACCTGGAATTATTGATGTAATTGTTAAAGGTCATCCTAGAAAAAATAGAAAAATGAAACTTGGTTATCATTTCAAAGATGATAGATTTCGTCTAGAATCAACTTGTGGAGCATATTTGGAAGAGACTACTTTGTCTGATGATGAATCTGATGAATTAGATATTCATTTGAAACTTTATGCACAAAATGCTAAACCCCGTGATGTTATCTCATTCACTGTTACTGTTAGTGAAATTGAAAATGATGTGGAAATTGATAGACGTGGTGTTTCTACAGTAGTTCATTTAGTTTAATTTTTTATTAATTTAGTTTAGATATAATCTGCAAACAAGTATAATCCAATTAATGTCATACCTATTGCTGCAAAACTTAATTTTAAAATAAACACTTTTGATTTAGTTAGTTGAGGAATTATTTTTTCTATTTTCATTTTATGTCTACTAACATTCTCTTAGTTCCTCTATTAATGGTAATGTAAACTTGTTTTGGTTTATCGGCTCTCTTTTCATATTTTTCTAAATATTTTGTTTTAGTTCCTCTAGCTGATGAAATAGTTGTTTTTTTCCTTTTGAATAGAATTTTAGTTTTTCTATCTTCTTGAAAGTTTTTAAATTTATTTCCTGCCCAATTATTATTAATTTTCTCATCTACTATTTTTCCCCCAGTACCTCTTTTTGTAATTAATAATAAACTCATTTCATTTATTCCTGTTACATTGACCAATAAGCCATAATTATAGGTGGAATTGTAATGATTCCTGCTATTATTGGAATTTTTAGGTAGTCTTTTTTAGTTAATTTTGAAGATTTAATTTTTTTAAATGATATTCTCATTTTAGATAACCTCTTCACCTTCATTTCCTGAACCAATATCAATCGCACGTAAAATTTGTGAAATGAAAATTTTACCTTCTTTAGATTTTTTCTTAATTATTTCTACTGTTTTTTCTTCTTTTGATTCTGGAATTACTAACATTATTCTATATTTGTCTGAAAAATGAGGTCTAAAAATTTCCATTCCTTTTGATGTGTGAATTTCAGCTGCAGTCCTTGCACCTCTTCCTTTTACTTTGATAACTGTTAATCCACCTATGTTAATTTCTTTTAGTCCTTCACTAATGTTCATAACATCATTTTTTGAAAGTATGATTTCAATTTTTAACATGTTTGGTTTTTTTTGTTAAAGTAAATAATAATTTAGAAATTGATTATCTTTTGATAATCACTGATAATCAAATTGGAAAACTGTTAAATGAAAAAATATGACCAAATTTTATTATGCCCATAGATACTGGTGATACTGCATGGATGTTAATTGCAGGATCTTTAGTATTGTTGATGATTCCTGCACTTGGTTTGTTTGAATCTGGTTTATTGAGAAGAAAAAATTCAGTTTCAATTTTTATGCAAATATTTTTTGGAATGTCATTACTTAGTGTAATGTGGTTTGTTTTTGGATTTAGTTTATCTTTTGGCTCTTCTACTACTGGAATTGTAGGTAATCTTGATTGGGCATTTTTGAAAGGTATACCTTGGGATGCGCCTTTAGAACAATATGCTCCTACTATTCCTGGAGTTTTGTTTGTTAAATTTCAGTTAATGTTTGCATGTATTACCCCATTACTACTTACTGGAACAATTGCTGAAAGAATGAAATTTAGTTCTTTTATTATTTTCATAGCTGCATGGTCTATGCTAATCTACTATCCAATCGTTCACATGGTTTGGGGTGGTGGATGGTTAGCACAACTTGGTGTTGTTGACTTTGCTGGTGGTATTGTTATTCATACTACTGTTGGAATGGCTGCACTTGCTGCCGCACTTGTACTTGGAAAAAGACGTGGATTTGGCCCTGCAATAAACATCCCTCACAGTATTCCTCTTGCGGTATTGGGGTCTTCATTATTGTGGCTAGGTTGGTTTGGATTTAATGCTGGTAGTGCATTGGCTGCAGGTGGTGTAGCTGGAAATACTGTTATTGTTACTCATTTAGCATCTTCAGTCTCTGCTTTAATTTGGGCAGGATTATCATGGATGCGTACAGGTAAACCATCTATTGTTGCAACCATTAATGGTGCAATTGCTGGACTTGCAGGAATTACTCCTGCATCTGGATATATCAGTGTTGAACATGCATTTGTTCTTGCTATCGCAATAGGTATCTTGTCTTATGGTGGTGTTATACTACTTAGAGACAAATTAAAAATTGATGATGCACTTGATGTGAGTTCTGTACATGGTATCGCAGGAATTGTTGGTGCACTTGGAATTGGTATTTTTGCTAGTACTCTGATTAATCCTTCTGGTGTTGATGGGTTATTATTTGGTAATTATGATCAAATTTGGATTCAAAGCGTTGGTATTGCTGTAGCTGCTGCAATGGGTTTTGGTGGAACTTGGATTCTCTTACAATTAATTAAAAATCTTATAGGAATTCGTGTTGAACCTGAAGCTGAAGATATTGGTTTGGATCTTAGTGAGCATGCAGAACAAGCTTATTCTTATGAAGAGGAGTTTAAACTATCTCCAGAAGACTATACTGAAACATTGGACAAAAAGAAACAGGATAATTTGTGATACGATATGGATGATGAACAAGATTATGAAGAGAGACCGGAGTGGGCATGGCTGAAGAAATAATCAACATGCCAAATTACAAACAACTTTGTTTGGATGTATTAAATTCTGATGAACATATTCGTTTTGTAGGTTTTGTTAATAATAAATCTGAAATATTACACAGTGCACAAAGAAATAATGTTGATTCTCTTTTATCTGACCAAGAAATTAAAATGTCTGTTCATTATACTTTGGAGCGATGGCGAAAAGCACAAAATTTTACATTTCGTTTAGGTAAGGAGAGATTAACTCTTACTGAATATGATATTGTAACATTAGTTACCATACCCTTTAAAGGAGAATTGTTACTTGTAAGTACTGAACCTCAATCACATTATGATTCAATTATAGAAAAAATTAATTCTATCTTGGCTAATTGGGAGAAAATATAGCGTGGAAAATGGAACAATTACCTATACTCAATTACTGAGAGAGGATTTAGGAATTTTTCGTGTTACTCCTGATAATGGGGTTCCTGATTTCAAAGCTGGTCAATTTTTGACTCTTGGATTGCCTCTTGAAAGTAAAATTATTAATCGTGCATATTCTATTGCATCATCTCCTGAAAATAAAAATTTTTTCGAATTTGTAATTAGGTGGGTTAAAAGACCAATTCCTGGACGATTAACTAGTTTATTGTTTAATGCAAAAGAAGGTGATAAAATTAGTTGGGCAAAACCTACCGGTTCTCTTACAATTAATGATACGTTGCCAAATGGTGAAAAAGACACTAGAAGAATAATTTGTATCGGTGGTGGAACTGGTATAGCACCATTTGTCAGTTTTGCACAACATCTACACAATATTCAAGATAAAAGAGAGGTTGTTGTTTTACATGGTGCAAGTTATGTTGATGAGTTAAGTTACAAACAACTCTTGACTGATTTAGAAAATGAAAGTATTGACAAAGGTAATGATAAATGGAATTTCAAATATAGGGCTGCAATAAGTAGACCTCAAGAATGGACTAATCGTTCATGGAATGGTCATAGGGGTAGAATTGAACAATTTTTGAGATATGATGATGCTGGTAAATCTCCACTTGAGAAACTTGTTGGTGAGAAAATTACAAAAGATAATACAATTTTCTATGTTTGTGGATGGCAAGGAACTATTGATGGAACTTTGGATTATTTGAGCACAAAAAATTTTGTAACTGAAAGAAATAAACGCAAAGATGGAAGTTATGAAGTTAAATTCGAATCTTATGGGTAATTTCACCCTCCATTACTTCATTATGAAATTAACATTATATTTAAAAACCTAAAAAATTCGGTAAATAATATTGAAAAAAATTGAAGCTGTAATTAATCGAAAGAATTACCCTACAATTCGTGAAAAATTAGATGCTTTAGATGTGGATATTATTGATAAGCGAAATTTAGAAGATAGTAGATTTGTAAGTCAATCAAAAGGTTCTAGGGTTGGTGGATCTGTAGTTAGATCTACTATGCTTGCAAAAATTGAATTAGCAATGCCTGATAAAGTTGCACGCGAAGTTATAGATTTAATTTCTATTAATTCAGGACTTCCAAAATCTACTCCAAGTAAAATTTTTGTCTTTGATATGCAAGAAACAATTGATCTTAATACTTTACAAGGTGAGTCTGAAATAGAATCTGAAGATGAAGTTATTACCTCCCCACGATTTGTTACTAAACGTAATAGACTAGTTCCACTTCAAAAAAAGACATTATACAAATTAGAACAATATTATGATAAACATCATGAAGTATTGGAATCAGATTATCGAATTCGCTCATTCACTGATTTTGTAAATTATTGTATCATGAAATATTTACCAACCCTTGATAAACAATTAAAAAATCAATCAATTCTTTATGATGATATTTTATAACTAAAAATTAATTTTAATATTTTACTGCTTTCTAATCTAATGTAATTTCAATTGCAATTCTTTTTTCATCAGCTCTTTTTTCTCCTGGATATTTTAACTGTGAAATTTTTTGATTTAGTTGTTCATCTGTAACTATTGATGCTTTTCCCGTAAATTCTGTATTCTTGTATTGAATTTTTACTTGTGGATTTACAATTGCATTTTGAAACCAATCTCCATCTGGTTTATGTCGTGAAAAATAGATTTTTCCATTATAGTTTACTGCTCTAAGATGTACTGAATGAGAATTACCTGTCTTTCTTCCTTTTGTAACTAGTATTGGTCTGAATCTTTCTTCTTGAATTTCCATGCCTATTTTTCATCTGTCAAGTAATTTAACCTCATTGATAGAAATTTCTGATATTTGTTATGATAAAGAAATCTTGTAATTTTATTACATGTCAGTAAAATTAGAAGGAATGCCTGAAAACATAGCCACAGCTGATACATTTACTGGAAAAAAAGTAATTGATAGAGAGGGAATTGAATATGGTAAAGTCAAACATATACACATTCATCAAGAGACACTTGCCGTATCTGGTGTAACTATTCATCAGGGATTCAATAAAGATTATTTTCTCTCACATGATTACATCGACAAATTTTCAGAAGAGAGACTACTTCTTAGTAGACCTCCTGTACGAACTGGAATTCCTGTAGTTGATATTGATAGCCACAAAATTGGCAAGATCAAAAGATTACATAAACATCCAGATACACATGAATTGGAATCAATTGAAGTTAGTTATGGATTAGTGCATTCAAAAATTTTATCCAAATCTGAAATTTGGGGAATTGGTGAAAAAATAATTTTAAGAATGACTAAAGAAGAATTCAAAAAAATTGAATAATTCTTTAAAATTCTTTTTTTAATTACATCCTATTTTTTTGCACATTTTGTACAAACAGGACTTCCGTTCTCAATTGTGATCTCTACATTTGATGAGTGACATATTTGACATAATCCTTTCATGTTTTATTTTCTCAAAACACTCTTTAAATTTTTTATGAGGATTAATTGCCTGAATCCTTAGCAATTTATAATTCTCAGATGAGATTAAATCATTGTATTCTATAGAAACTAAATCTCTTACAAAATCATTTGGAGATCTTGTTGCCGTTAATGATATTTCTTTTTCTGTAGAAAAAGGAGAAATTTTTGGATTTTTGGGACCTAATGGTGCTGGAAAAAGTACTACGATGATGATTTTTACTACTTTACTAAAACCCACCTCCGGACAAGCGTTAGTTGCAGGTTTTGATGTAATGAAAAATGCTAAACATGTTAGAGAAAATATTGGATTTGTTCAACAAGAAACCACTGTTGATGAATATCTAACTGGACGTGAGAATCTATTATTACAAGCTAGATTAAATCATATTCCAAAAAATGAAATTAATCACAGAATTGATGAGGTTTTAGATTTAATTGAACTTACAGATAAACAGGATCAGGCTGTTGTTACATATTCTGGTGGGATGCGAAAAAGATTAGATATTGCTGGTGGACTTTTACATCATCCAAAAGTTTTGTTTTTAGACGAGCCTACTGTTGGATTAGATATTCAAACTCGAAGAAAAATTTGGGAATATATTAAAAAAATTCATACTGAATTTGAAATGACTATTTTTCTAACCACTCACTATATGGAAGAAGCAGATAATTTGTGTGATAGAATTGGAATTATGGATCATGGAAAAATCCAAGTAATTGATTCTCCACAAAATATGAAAAATGATCTAGGTAATGAAATTATTTCATTACTTGTTGATGAGAGCAATAATCATAATTCTTTTTTATCTGAATTAAAAAAAATTGAATTTATAAAAAAAATTAATGAAGATAATTTGAAATTAACTCTTTTTGTTTCTAATGGCACTGAAGTTATTCCAAAGATTTTTCAAATTTCCTCTCAACTTGAAATTAAAATTACTTCTATATCATTAACCCAACCTACACTTGATGATGTCTTCATTTCTTACACTGGACATGAAATTAGAGATGATGATTCAAAATATAATCGAAAACGTGAACATGCAAAAATGAAGAGGTTACGTGCTTGAATAATTTAATGTATGATACCTATACGATTTTTTGGCGAGAATTAAAAAGATACAAAAAATCTCGTAGTGGTGTTTTAATCCGGTTAATTCAACCTGCAATTTGGATTATTGTGGTTGGAAATATTTTTTCAGAAACTCAACCTCTAATCCAATCTGTTGGATTTGATGGTGAATATATTGAATTTATGGCACCTGGAGTCATTATTCTTACTGCCATTTTTACTAGTATTTTTGGTGGTGTCAATACTCTTTGGGATAGACGATATGGCTTTATGAATAAGGCCTTAACTTCTCCAATTTCACGTTCTGCAATTGCTTTAGGAAAAATGTCTGCTATTTCTTTGATTGCTGCTTTACAGGCAAGTTTGATTATTGGAATTGCTTTAGCAATTGGAGTTACTTTCCCAAACCCTTTCATGATTATTCCAATTATGGCCATTGTAGTTTTATTTTCCTTGGGATTTTCTGGAATATCTGTAACTCTTGCTGCAACTGCAAAGTCCCAAGAAACTTTTTGGGGCATGATAAATTTAATGGGTATGCCGTTGTTCATGTTAAGTCCTGCATTATTTCCTCTAGAATTATTGCCAAACTGGCTTGCTGTTGTTGCAAAACTAAATCCTGTAACCTATACTGTTTTGTTAGTTAGAGAATTAATGACCGGAGTATCTGAAGGTGGTATTCCTATACTGATCAGTCTGGGTGTAATTTTTGCATTTGTACTTGCAATGATCGCTATTGCAAGTTATGTGTTTACGCGAGAAGTAAACAAACCATTTTGATAATTTTTTATTTTTTTAAAACACGATCAAAATCAAATTTTTTACGATCAATTATTTCTATATAGAACCATATACTTTATGATGATCAGTTTTAAGTCAAAATCATAGTTAATTGAGTTATGGGACAATGGTTATCGTGGATTAAATCCAATGAAAAAGCACTTTTAAAAATTTTAGATAATTTAGCAAAAAAAGCAGTTGAAACCTCTGAGGCTGTAGTGGTTTTATTTGAAGATCTTAGTAACACTGAACAAGCAGCAAAAATTCACAAGTTAGAAACTGAAGCAGATGTTTTAACTCGTGATATTTTTTCTGAATTAAATAAAACCTTCATCACTCCTTTAGATCGTGAAGATATGCAAAGAATTGCATCAAAAATAGATGATGTAATTGATTTCATGGATGGAATTGCTGCTAGGGTGTATAGTTACAAAATTACTACGCCTCCGCCATATTGTAAAGAAATGGCAAATGAACTAGTCAAAGCTACCAAAGAAGTTGAGTATATGGTATCAAAATTACAGAAAATTAAAAATCCTAAAGATATGATCCAACATTGTAGAAATACCGGTGAAATTGAACATGCTGTTGATGATTTGTATCGTGAGGCTATTCGAGAACTCTTTGAAACAGATGATGCAATTAAAATTATCAAACTAAAAGATATCTATGAAACAATGGAAACTGCATCAGATAGATGTGTAGATGTTGCAGATGTTATTGAGGATATTGTTTTAAAATATACTTGAGATGATTAAATGATAGAAGTAGCAATAGGTGCAATTATCGTTGCATTAATTTTTGATTTTGTAAATGGATTTAATGATTCTGCAAATTCAGTTGCTACAGTTATTGGAACCCGTGTTTTGAAACCAATTCACGCTGTCACCCTTTCTGCTTTAGCAAATTTTGCTGGACCCTTCATCTTTGGTGTAGCAGTATCTATGACAATTGCTAAAGGAATTGTTAGCCCTGATGATATTACAGTTTACATGATTATAGGTGGATTAGCTGGTGCAATTGGTTGGAGTACTCTTTGTACGTATTTTGGATTACCAATTTCAAACAGTCATTCATTAGTTGGAGGAATAATGGGTGCTGGAATTATGGGGCTAGGGTTTGAAAAATTAGTTTATGGTGGATTGACTAAAGTTTTTGCAGGGATTGTAATTGCCCCCATTGGTGGAATAATTTTTGGTTTACTGTTAACTGGATTAATTATTACTATTTTTGCAAGTCGAAAACCTACAATAGTTAACAAAACTTTTGGACGTTTACAAATCATTTCTTCTGCTTGGTTTGCTTTAACTCACGGTGCTAATGATGGACAAAAGACTATGGGTATTATCGCATTAATTCTATTTTCTGCAGGAATGATTCCTGAACTAGAAATACCCCTTTGGGTGATTTTAGCTGCAGCATCTGCAATGGGACTTGGTACTTTCTTTGGAGGTTACAAAGTAATCAAAACTCTTGGTGTAAAAATTACAAAACTCAAACCTTATCAAGGATTTGCAGCAGAAACAGGTGGTGGAATAATGCTTGCAATTTTTGCAACTTTGGGTATTCCTGCAAGTACAACTCATGCTATTACTGGTACAATTATGGGTGCAGGTTCTGCCAGACGAAAACGAGCTGTTCGTTGGAATGTTAGTAGACAAATTGTATTTTCATGGATAATTACTATTCCTGGTAGTGCTGCAATGGGAATTGGGTTCACTTATCTCATTCATCTGTTTGTTTAATTTCTCAATACCTTGATTTTTATTTCAGCAATTTTTTTTTGAGATATTCCGATGGAAATTTTACAATTAATACAATCTAATTTACTTACTCCTATAGTTTTATTTTTCTTGTTTGGAATTATCGCTGCTAGAATAAAATCTGATTTAAAAATCCCTGAAGCAATTTCAGAATTTTTACCTATCTATCTTCTTGCAGCTATAGGACTTCATGGTGGCTTAGAGATGAGAAATACTGGATTTGAAAATATGTTAATCCCAATGCTTGTTGCGATTGGTCTTTCTTTGTTATTTACCTTAAATCATTATCAAATTTTAAAACGATTAGGAAAATTCAATATTTTTGATTCTTATGCATTAGCCTCTACTTATGGTGCCGTTGGTGCTGTGACTTTTTCAGTTGGATTGTCTTTTCTTAAAACTCAAGGTGTTACCTCTGAAGGTTATCTTGCAGCTGTCTTGGCAGTATTGGAGCCAGTTGCATTTATCATGGCAATATTTTTGACAAATATGGCTATCTCTAAACAAATACGTATAAAAAAACAATCTTTCACAAATGATTCTAAATCTGATATTGATGTTGGAATTGATGAAACAAAAACAAAACTTTCTAAAATTTTAAAAGAATCTATTACTGGTAAGGCCATTGTAATTTTACTTGGTAGTATTGTAATTGGTTACATAATTGGTGAGGATGGATTTAGTTCTATTAGAATTGTTTTTGATGAAATGTTTACTGGTGCAATTGTAATTTTTATGATTGAGATGGGTATAATTGCTGGTCAGAGATTAGATGATATCAAAAAAGTTGGTGTTTTTCTTACTGCATTTGCTATAGTTATGCCTACTTTTAATGGAATTATTGGAGTTGTTGTGGCCACTCTAATGGGTCTTAGCTTGGGTGGTTCAGTGATGTTTGGTCTTCTTTTAGCTAGTGCTTCATTTATTGCTGCACCTGCAGTTTTACGTAATGCAATTCCACAGGCAAATCCTAGTCTTTACATCACATCTGCATTGGGAATTACCTTCCCTTACAACATTATTGTCTTATTACCTATCATGTTTGCAATTTCATCTTTATTACATGATCCTGAAGGATCGATAGACTTATTCAATTATGGGTTAAAGGATTTAATATGAAACTTTATCCTGTAAAATTACTTACAATAACTTGTGAAATTTTAGCACAAAAAAATATTATGGAAATTTTAACTAAAAATAAAATTACTGGTTATACAACTTATGAAGTCAATGGGAACGGGGCCCGTGGAGTGCGTGGTCAAGGTTTACAAAATGAAAAAAATGTTAAAATTGAAATAATTTTACGAGAAGAAAAATTACAAGATATTGTAGAGGAAGTTTCTAGAACTTTATTTGCAAATTTTGCAATCGTTCTTTATGTTAGTGATGTTGGCGTACTACGCACTGAAAAATTCTAACAACAATTTTTATCCAAACATAAGTTTGGAATTTCTTTTGATGTTTTTGTAATATTTGTAATTAATTCTGATAATTGATTGTTTGAAATTTTATACATTGCCTTTTTTCCTTCATCTCTTGATTTAACAATACCGCATTTTTTTAATGTCTTTAGATGATGTGATACTAACGGTTGATTTTTTTTTAATTTATTTACAAAATCATTTACACATAATTCGTTATTTTTTTGTAATAATTCTAAAATTTCAAATCTTGTTTCATCACAAATACATTTTAGAAGACTAGTTCCATTCATATCAATCTAAATTTATATAAATTAATATTTATGTTATAGTATGAGCGTATCTGATAATGTTCTATTTGTGTGCCTAGAAAATGCGGGAAGAAGTCAGATGGCTGAGGCATTTTTTAAAAAATATGCTAAAAACAAATTCAATGTAATTAGTGCTGGGACCACTCCCTCATTGCATCTTAACCCTACTGTTGTTTTAGTGATGGCTGAAATTGGAATTAATTTAAAAAATCATCAACCCAAATTATTATCTAGTTCCATGATTGAAAATTCTATTAAAACTATCAACATGGGTTGTATGGATAAAGAATCATGTCCTGCATTATTTGTCAATGATATTGATAATTGGAATATTGATGATCCAAAAGAAAAATCTATTGATGCTGTTAGAAAAATTCGTGATCAAATTAAAGTTGATGTCTTGAATCTAATTAATTCCCTTGAATGTGATAATTGATGACATATTCTAATTTACAAATTTTTACTGTAGAATTAATTGGAACTTTTATTCTTGTAGTTTTTGCAACGGGTTCGATTGTTTATGACGTAGAATTTTTTGATGGTGATTTAGGAATTCCCTTTGCTGCTATTGCACCATTTATTGCATTGTTAATCGGAGTTTATTCTTTTGGAAAAATCTCTTTAGCTCATTTTAATCCTGCAGTTACTATTGGATATTATATTACAGGACATATCACTAAAATTCAAGTTTTGTATTATTTTGTTGCAGAAATAATTGGTGCATTATTGGGTTCTCTTTTTGTTTTAAATTTTATTGGAGACAAAGCAAATCTTGGATCTAATGCTCCTAATCATGATTTCTCAATATTTTTAATATTTTCTGTAGAAGTTTTAGCTTCTGCTATGCTTATGGGTGTTATTTTTTATGTTGTATATACAAAAGGATTGAGGGGATTTAGTGGTATTGCAATTGGTGGGATTGTTGGATTGGATATTCTATTTTTAGCATTTATCTCTGGTGCATCTATGAATCCTGCTAGGGCGTTTGCACCTGCATTGTTATCTGGAACTTTTATTGATTTATGGCTATATTGGAGTGCACCATTTGTTGGAACTATGATTGTAGCGTTTTTGTTTCGTGGTAAATTTCAAGCACAAAGAGCTCAAATTACGAATAATAATGACAATATTGTGGACTAAATGATGATTACTTCTAAAAAATTATTTAATGATGCAAAAAAAGTAATCCCTTCAGGTGTAAATAGCCCTGTAAGATATTTTGAACCTTACCCATTTTTTACAAAAAAAGCAAATGGTGCATATATTTGGGATGCAGATAATCGACGTTACATTGATTTTTGTAATGCATATGGTGCATTACTTTTGGGACATCGAAGAAAAGAAATTATTTCTTCTGTCTCTAAGCAACTTTTGAAAGGTACATTGTATTGTACTCCTACTGAATCTGAAATAGAATTATCAAAATTAATTCTTGCAAATTTTCCTTCAATGGATAAAGTACGATTGATGAATACTGGCGGTGAATCTACTATGACTGCAATTCGATTAGCTCGTGGATTTACAAAAAAGAAAAAAATTATTAAATTTGAAGGATGCTATCATGGTGCACATGATTCTGTTTTAGTTAAAGCCGGTTCTGGTTCTGCACATAATGGAATCTCTGTATCTGATGGTGGATTAGATGAAGTTTCAAAAAATACTCTTGTAGTTGAATATAATAATATTGAAGATTTACAAAAAACAATTTCTAAACATAAAGATATTGCCGGTGTAATTGTTGAACCAATTTTAGCTAACATGGGTTTAATTTTACCTGAAAAAAAATTTCTTTCAGATTTAAGAAAAATTACTAAAGAAAATAACATTCCTTTAATTTTTGATGAAGTTGTTACTGGATTTAGAGTGTCACCTGGTGGAGCACAACAACATTTTGGAATTAAACCTGATATTACTACATTGGCTAAGGCTTTGAGTAATGGATTTGCTATATCTGCTGTTGGTGGTAAAAAAGAAATTATGGATTTACTCTCTCCTGGAGGAAATGTTTACCAAGCAAGCACTTTTGCTGGAAATCCAATTTCTGTAAGTGCTGCAATCAGTTCTATTAAGACGATGAATAAAATGAAAAATAAACTATATTCTAAACTTGAAAGATTCAATTTGCTATTTTCTACTGCATTGGATGATATGGCAACTGACATGAATATTCCTCACCAAATTAATTTTACAGCCTCGATGTTTCAGATTTTCTTTACTGATACGCCTGTAGTTAATTATAATACATCAAAAAAAGCAAATGGCAAAAAATTCCAAAAATTATTTAGAACTTTGTTAAAGGAAGGTATCTTTATAGCTCCTTCTCAATTTGAAGTAGTTTTCTTATCTGATGCTCACACTGAAAATGATCTAAACAAAACATTAGATGCATATCATACTGCATTAAAGTCGGTGAAAAATTGAAATATTTAGTTGGTGCAAGAGGTAGTAAATTATCTCTGACTCAAACAAATTGGGTAATTTCAGAATTAAAAAAAATAAATCCTGATTCTGAATATGAAATTAAACCTATCACTACTAAAGGTGATACTGATACAAGACCATTATTTACTATTGAACAAAAAGGTATTTTTGAAAAAGAAATTGATAGAGCTGTTGCAGAAAAAGAAGTTGATTTTGCAGTTCATAGTCTTAAAGATGTTCCTTCTGAATTAGCTGATAATCTTATAATTGCATCAATTCCAAAACGTGAAAAAGTAAATGATGTATTCATTTCATCTGATGGTTCTTCTTTAGATGAAATTAAAGCCGGTTCTGTTATTGGAACAAGTTCACTGCGACGTGCTGTACAGGTTAGTAGAAAAAGATCTGATGTTGTTGTTAAACCAATTCGTGGAAATATTGAAACTAGAATTAAAAAAACATCTGAAGAAAATTATGATGCCATAGTACTTGCACAAGCTGGAATTTCTAGATTGGGTGTTGATATTCAATCTACTTTTTTATCGATAGATGATTTTTCTCCTTCACCTGGTCAAGGTGCTATTGCAATAGTTGCAAGAATTGATGATATTCAAACAATTGAAATGCTTAAAAAAATTGAAGATCTTGATTCTAGATTAGAAATTGAGGCTGAACGTGCTTTATCTGATTTTATTGATTCTGGATGTAGATTTCCTTTGGGCGCATATGCAAAATCAAATGGTTCTGAAATGACATTGTCTGTATCTGCTTTTTCTGTTGATGGTAAACAATCTTTACACGTTACTAGATCTGGTGATAAGAATAATCCCAAATCTTTGGGCAGACAAGTAGGAGAGGAACTACGTAGTAAGGGAATCAATGATCTTGCATTAAATTGGAGGGAAAAAGTGGAGGAATGGAATAAATCATGACTGGAAAAGTGTATCTTGTTGGAGCCGGACCTGGCGATAGTAAATTAATTACTTTACGGGCAGTTGAATTAATCCAAAAAGCAGATGTTGTTTTGTATGATAGATTAGTAAGCAAAAAAATTATTTCTATGATTCCTAAAACTGCTGAAAAAATCTATGTTGGACGTGCAGTTGGTGATGACACAACTCATCAAAATACTACTAATGATTTAATGGTTGAATATGCAAAATCTAAAAAAAATGTTGTTAGACTAAAGGGTGGAGATCCAATTATTTTTGGACGTGGTGGTGAAGAAGCTGAATTTCTAAAAGATCATAAAGTAAAATATGAAATTGTTCCTGGAATTACTTCTGGAATTGGTTCTGCCACATATGCTGGAATACCTCTTACTCACAGAAAGTATGCCTCATCAGTAGTTTTTGTTACAGGTCATGAGGATCCTGAAAAGAAACAAGAGATTGTCAAATGGCAAAATCTTGCAAAATCTGTGGATACTATTGTAATTATGATGGGTCTATCTAGAATTGATGTTATTTGTAAACAATTGATATCTGGTGGATTAGATAAAAAAACTCCTGTTGCTGTAATTCAAAATGGAACAACCCCTCAACAAAAAATGATTAAAGGTACTGTTACAAATATTGCAAAAAAAGTTAAAGAAAATAAAATTATTCCTCCTACAAATATCATTATTGGTAAAGTAGTTGATTTGTCTGATGTTATTGGATGGAAATAATGTTAACTGGTAAAACAATTGCAATAACTCGTTCAAAAGATGATGCTTCTGAATTTATTTCACTTGCTCAACAAAATAATGCAACTCCAATTCCATTACCTACAATTGAACTAGTAAGTAAAGGTGAAAAAATTGTTGATGAATTTTTAGAATCGATATCAAAATATGATCCTGATTATTCTGTTTTTATGAGTTCAAAAGCTGTTAAATTATTATTTGATACTGCAAAACAATCTAGAAAAATTGAAAAATTACAATTAGCAGTTGCAAATACTATTGTGATGTCTGTTGGTCCTAAAACTTCCCTTGCACTTGAAGCAGAAGGAATTAAAGTAAACCATCAACCTACAACTTTTTCATCAGTTGGTGTTGGTGAAGAATTTACAAGACTTAATGCTGTTGGAAAAAAAGTTATTGTTCCACGTAGTGGTGCATCTACACCTTTTCTAAAAGAATTACTTTCCAAGATTGGAATTGATGCTTTAGAAATTCACCTGTATGATGTTTGTGCATTTAGAGATACTACTCAATGGAATGGATTTCGAGAATTATTTTCTCAAAATAAAGTTGATGGGGTGGTATTTACTAGTGCTTCTTCTGTTCGTGGATTTTTTGAGATAATGTCCAAGGATTATGGTACTGATACATTACTTGATAATCTTACAAAACTATCTGTTGTTTCTATAGGTCCATTTACTTCAGATGAATTAAAAAAATTCAAAGTCAAAAATACTGTTGCAGAAGTTCATACTGTTGCAGGTGCATTTGATGCTATGAAAATGTCTTTGAATTTATCTTGAGTTTACTTTAGCTTAAGCTATTTAGCTCTACCTACTTTTCCTCATATATTTATAATATAACGCGGTTATGTCAAGCATGGCAACTGAGAATGTATCTTCTGAAAATATGGATATAGATTATACAAAATATGATTTTAAAGATTCTACTGAAATGTATGTTCACCTTAGTAAGAAAGGACTCTCTAAAGATACTGTAATTGAAATTAGTAAAATGAAAAATGAGCCACAATGGATGCTCGATTTCAGATTACGTTCTTATGAGATCTTTATGAATAAACCAATGCCAACTTGGGGTGGAGATCTTAGTGTTATTGATTTCCAAAATATCTATTATTATGCCAAAGCATCTGATAAAACAGAAAAAAATTGGGATGATGTTCCAGAAAATGTCAAAAATACTTTTGATAAACTTGGAATTCCAGAGGCTGAAAAGAAATTCTTAGCCGGTGTAGGTGCACAATATGAATCTGAAGTTGTTTATCATAGTTTAAGAGAAGATTTAGCAAAACAAGGTGTTTTGTTTTTAGATACTGATCAAGCTTTAATTGATCATCCTGAATTATTCAAAAAATATTTTGGCAAAATTATTCCTCCAGAGGATAACAAATTTGCAGCATTGAACAGTGCTGTATGGAGTGGTGGTTCATTCATCTATGTTCCACCAGGTGTTCATATTGACATGCCTTTACAAGCATACTTTAGAATTAATGCAGAAAATATTGGTCAGTTTGAAAGAACATTAATCATTGTTGATGAAGGTGCTGAAGTACACTATATCGAAGGTTGTACTGCTCCTGTATATTCTTCTGAATCCCTTCACTCTGCTGTTGTAGAACTTGTTGCACACAAAGACGCAAAATTAAGATACACTACTATTCAAAACTGGAGTTCAGATGTTTACAATCTTGTAACAAAACGTGCTTATGCATATGAAGGTGCAACAGTTGAATGGATTGATGGAAACATTGGAAGTAAATTAACAATGAAATATCCTGGAGTCTATCTTATGGGTGAAAGAGCTTATGGTGAGACATTATCTATTGCATTTGCAGGTAAAGGTCAACATCAAGACACTGGTGCTAAAATGGTACATCTTGCACCAAATACTACTTCTAAGGTTACATCAAAGTCTGTAAGTAGATTGGATGGCCGTTCAACTTATAGAGGAATGCTAAATGTTGCTAAAGGTGCTACTGGTGTGAAATCTACTGTTAGATGTGATGCATTACTGATGGATGATACTTCTAAAACTGATACTTATCCATACATGGTAATTGATCAAGAGGATGCAACAATTACTCACGAAGCAACAGTTGGAAAAATTGGTGATGAGCAAATTTTCTATCTTATGTCTAGAGGATTTAGTGAGGAAGATGCGTTATCATTAATTGTTAATGGATTTATGGAGCCATTTACAAAAGAATTACCAATGGAATATGCAGTTGAATTAAACAGACTCATTAAATTAGAAATGGATGACTCTGTAGGATAATTATAAAACCCAATGATTAACCATGTCTCAAGAACTTCTTTCTAAATTAAATACTACTCACATTGATGAGATCTCTTCGTCTAGAAATGAGCCTGATTGGCTTAAAGATTATAGAAGAAATTCATTATCAATTTACGATAGTCTTCCAATTGAGACATCTCCGTTATACAACAAGTATACTGATGCTAAAAAAATGGATCCTGAAAAAGTCTCTCTTTCAATAACAACTACTGAAACAGTTCCTGCTTTTCTTCAAAAAAGATTGAGTGAATTAGATAATGAAATTTGTATTATCCAAATTGGAACTAATATCCATAAAATCAATTTACCTGATGAATTAAAATCTCAAGGTGTTGTAATCTCTTCAATATCTGATGCAATTCAAAATAATCCTGAATTGGTAAAAAAAGCATTAGATGCATCAAATCCCAAAGATGATAAATTTACAGCTTTGAATAATGCTGCATTTAATTCTGGTATATTTATCCACATACCACGCAATTTTGTTTTAGATAAACCAATTCACTTTTTGACGTGTCTTTCTGAAGATGGACATTCTACTATTTCTAGAAATATTATTTTTGCAGATGAGAGTAGCAAATCCACACTTATTCAAGAATTATATTCTCCAAATATTCAAACTCAACAAGCATATTTGGAATTAATGAATACTAGTGTTGCTGCAAATGCCCAATTGGATATTACTACTTTACAAATGATGGACCAACATGCCGTAACTTTTTCTACAAAGCGTACTGATTTAGGTCAGGATGCTAAAGTGAATTGGTATTCTGGATTATTTGGTTCAATGTTGTCTAGATATAAAATTGAATATTTCCTTAATGGTACTGGTGCATCTTCTAATGACTCTGAAGTTATTTTTGGAAATAATGAACAAACATTTGATATTCAAACTAATGTAAATCATGAAAGTCCATCTACTGAAGGAAGAGTGGTTGAAAAATCTATTCTTCGAAATAAATCTAAATCTCTTTTCAAAGGAATGATTAGAATTAAAGAAAATGCATCTAAATCAAACTCTTTCTTATCTGGTCGTTCAATTCTATTAGATAAAGACGCAAAATCTGATGCAATTCCTGGATTGGAAATATTTACTAATGATGTAAAAGCAACGCACTCTGCATCTGTTGCACAAATTGATGAGGAACAAATTTTCTATCTTAAAACTAGATGTCTTAGTCATGAAGAGGCTGAAAGAACTATTGTTGAAGGTTTCTTAGAACCACTTTCACGAAAAATGTCTTTTCAAGTTAGAGCTTGGATTGCATATCTTATTGAATCAAAATGGGATAATCGTGAGCTTAGCATTAATACTGATGAGGAATTGGCAAAGTTTGTTGAAATTGAAGAAACTCGTTATGATGAAAATTCTGAAATTGAACAACACTACAAGTATCGGTGATTTTTTTGTCTGAGTGGATTAAAGCATGTAGTTTAGATCAAGTGAAAAAAGGTGAACTTTTTGGATTTGTTCAAGATGGTAAAAAACTTCTCATAGCAAATCTTAATGGTACTATTCATGCAACTGATCTAATTTGTACTCATGCTGATGCTGATCTTTCTACTGGATTTCTTAGTGATGAAGGTGTTCGATGTCCATTACATCTTTCTGTTTTCAATTTAGTTAATGGTAAACCAAATAACCTTCCAGCTGAAACTGCACTTCAAGTTTATCCAGTTAAAATTGATAATAATGAAATTTTTGTGGAGATTTAAAAATTGCAAAGTACTGATTCCTCTTTTGAAAATATTAGAAAAGATTTTCCAATCTTATCTCGAACCGTTAGAGATAACAAACCTCTTGTTTATTTGGATAATGCTTCAACAACCCAAAAACCAAATCAAGTAATTGATGCTATTACTGATTATTATCGAAATCATAATGCAAACATTCATCGTGCAGTATACGCTCTTGCTGAGGAATCTACTGAAGCATACGAATCTGCACGAGATAAAATTGCAAAATTTGTAAATATAAAAAATAGACAAGAGCTTATTTTTGTTAGAGGTACAACTGAAGCAATTAATTTAGTTGCATATGCATGGGGCAGACCTCACATTAATGAAGGTGACATTATTGTAACTACTGAATATGAACATCATAGCAATATTGTACCATGGCAATTACTTACTCAAGAAAAACGTGCAAAATTAGAATACATTGGAATGAATGATGATGGACAATTAAATTTAGATGATCTTGATAAATATCTTGCAACTGGAAAAGTAAAACTTGTAACTTTTAGTTTGATGTCTAATGTTCTTGGAACCATTACTGATGCTGAAAAAATTATTTCAAAATGTAAGGCTGCAGGTGTCCCTACTTTGATTGATGGTGCTCAAGCCGTACCTCACATGAAAGTTGATCTTGAAACTTTAGGTTGTGATTTCTTTGCATTTTCTGGACATAAAATGTTGGCACCTACTGGAATTGGTGTTTTATGGGTTAGAAAATCTGTATTGCAAACAATGAATCCATTTCATGGTGGTGGTGATATGATTAGAGAAGTTCACAAGTATGAAACTACTTGGAATGATTTACCTTACAAATTTGAAGCAGGAACTCCAAACATTGCAGATGTAATTGGATTTGGAGCTGCAATTGACTATCTCTCAAAAATTGGAATGGATAATGTGCGACAACATGAAATTGAATTAACAAAATATGCTATGGAAGAATTTTCAAAAGTTAAAGGACTTCAAATCTATGGTACTAAAGATATTACAAAACGTGGTGGTGTAATTTCATTTAATTTTGCAGATGTACATCCTCATGATGTTGCTCAAATTATTGATGAAGAGGGAATTGCACTTCGTTCTGGACATCACTGTGCTCAAGTTTTAATGGAACGACTAGATGTTGCTGCAACTTCTAGAGCTAGTTTCTATATTTATAATACAAAAGCAGATGTTGATGCTCTTATCAACTCATTAAATACTGTAGCAAAGGTGTTTAAGTTATGAGTAGTGGTGCTGATATCTATCATGAAATGATAGTTGATTATTCAAGAAATCCTATCAATTATGGGGAAATTGAAAACCATGATGTTACATTTCATGATTCTAATCCATTATGTGGTGATAGTATAGATATTGATATGAAAATTGATGATCAAAAAGTTACTGATATCAAATTTCATGGAAAAGGCTGTGCAATTTGTATGGCGTGCACTTCTGTCTTAACTGAAATAACTAAGGGAAAATCTCTTGATGATGTTAGGAAAATTGAAAAAAATGATGTTTTAGGCGAATTAGGTCTTGAGCATTTACAAGCTGTCAGAATAAAATGTGCTTTACTTTCTCTAAAAGTCCTTAAATCTGCATTGTATACCTATCTTGGTTCTAATCTTGATGATTCTGCCGGTATAGATAACCTAAAAGCAGAGGCTGAGAATCTGTATTAGCATGAGTGATTTTGTTCCTTTAATCCCAATTTCATTACAAATCCGAAAAATAATTTTTGAAAAATTTAATGATGTTGATACAAAATTTACAAATGATGATATCTTTGAAATTCTTAAATCTGAAAATGATGTAGATCCTTCTTGGATAATTGATGACACTGAATCTTTATTCAATGATCTTTGTGATTCTGGTCTTGTGAGAAATATTGCTCAAAATTTTACTACTATTTTTTTAAAATTATTTGATCCTATTGAAAAATTTCACTGTGATTCTTGTAATCATGATGTTTATCTTGGAACTTCTGAAGAAAGAATTTGTCCAAACCCTTCTTGTAAGTCTTCTATTTAGATCTGTATTTTGTTGCAGCATTTTCTAATGCTTTCATCATTGGTAGTTTTTCTCCAGTTAGGTATAGTACCAATGCTCCTCCTGCCGTACTAATATGGTTGATTTTATCTGCCAATCCTTGTTGTTTTAATGCCGTTGTTAAATGACCTCCACTTACAATTGTTGTTGCCATTGAATTTGCAACTGAATTAAGCATTTGTGTTGTTCCATATTTGAAATTCTCTTTTTCAAAAAATCCTGCAGGACCACTAATGAATACCGTTCCAGCACCTGAAATTAATTTTGAATAATATTCTACTGTTTTAGGTCCTAAATCAAAAATTTTATCACCTTTACCAATTTCTCTAACATCCATCTCTATTCTTTCACCATCTTTGTCAATTGCAATGTCTACTGGAGTTGCAAACACATCTGGATAATCTCCTATCAATGAATGTGCTTTTGCAACAACTTCATCTTCTCTTTTAATTCCTAAAGGTGATTTAATTCGTGCTTGAGCTCGCATGAACACATTTCCAATTAACCCTGTTAGTAAAACATGATCTGCACGTCCATTTTGAATCAGTAATTTGATAGCTTCTAGTCTATCTGGTACTTTGGATCCTCCTAAAATAATTACATGCGGTGCTTTTGCAACAGTCATTATTTCATCCAAGTTTCTTACTTCTCTTTCAACAATTCTTCCTGCACATGCTGGTAATACTTGTGCAAATCCTACTATGGATGGATGTGATCTATGTGCACTTGGAAATGAATCTAATACACAAAGATCAAATAATTTTGATAATCTTGAAACCATTATTGTCTTTGCCGCATTTTCTGGAGAAAATTCATAATTTTCTTCAGCACATAATCTTAGATTATCTAAAAGTAATATTTCTCCATCTTCTAAATTTTTGATTGCATTTTGGGCAGCTTCTCCAATGGTATCTTCTACATATTTTATTTTTTGACCCATTAACTTTTCAAGAACTTTTGCATGTTTGCTCATTCCAGTATATTCGTTATTTCCCACCCTTCCTTGATGTGATGCTATCACTACTTTGGAATCTTTTAATGATTTGAGGGTTTCAATTGCTTCTTCAATCCGCTTAGTCCCTAAAATTTCATTAGTTTCTGGATCTATTGGACAATTCATGTCCATTCTTACAAAAACTGTTTTGCCTTTTAACTCAAAGTCATCTAATGTGAGTACCTTCACGCCTATTCTATTATGCACTTGGTTAAAATCTTTGAGCCGATCATAATTATTTTTATGAATTTTGTTTGTATTGTGTGATTTGTGTTTTCAAAAGTTATGTATTAATAAAAATCAAAAAATGTATACTTGAGGTTAATTAATTGCAAAACTGGCTCTTTGATATTCGGTCTCGTTCTTTTGTCTTACTGACTGCTCTATTTCTTATTTTGACTGCTCTTGTATTTTCTGAAGTAACTGATGATTTTGATCAAAGTATAATTTTGTATTTTTCAGAAAATATTGGAAATCCTACTTTGGACATTGTTATGCAATATGTTACTGAAAGTGGAGATGTTTTCAATATGATGATATTTGCAATTATAGTATTATTGATTCCAAAAACCCGTAGGGTTGGAATCACTCTTTTAATTTTAATTGTAATTTCTACTCTTCTCACAGGATACATCAAATGTGGTGTTGATAGGGAGCGACCTGATTTTGAATACTTTGGTGTTGAATTTCCTGTAGAAATTAGCCGTGATACCTTTGCATTGTTTTGTGAAGGTAGTTTTGATGCTTCATATCCTTCTGGACATGCAGCCAGATCAATGATATTTGCAATTATCTTAGGTTATGCATTGTCAGAAAGATTCCCGCGTGGTGCATATTTGATATTTGTATATCCTGCAATGATATCTATTAGCAGATTGTATGTTTTACAACATTTTCCAATGGATGTAATCGGTGGAACTATCATTGGAATTATGCTTGCTGGTGTGATGGCTAATAGAACAAAATTATATCAAATTTTTGATAAATCAAAAACCTAATTCTGTAAGGGCTGAATTATCTATCAAAACTATTGCAAAGTGTTCATCATCGTGATGATATGTCCAATATTTGACATCTCTAGTTTCGTTTTTTTGTCGAAGGCCTTTTGTCACCCCTGTTGTAACTGTATACCCAATTCTTTTTGCAATTTTTGTTTCTTTTGGCATTAAAACTTTGAAACCTTCTTTCTTGTTTTTAAATCCTAATTCTACCATGTCATCAACTGCTTGTACTGCATCATTTTCATTTTTTAGATCATATATTTTTGAAATGGGTAAATTTTTTGGATGAAATTCCATGATTTTTATGAAATATCATCACTAATATTTTTTAAAAAAACAATTTTACAGATCAATATTGGTTAATTTTCTTAACCGAAAAGTCAAATCCTGATCATATTAACAACTTAATCGACTCTTTTATTTTAGAACAGTATTGTCATCCTTAGAAAAAACAGTAATTGAATTACGCCAAAAAAAGAAAGAAGCAATCGAATTAAAACAAAATTCTGAAAATGAACTTAAACAACTTCAGTCTACTGAAAAACGTTCTACAACCGGATTACGAACAATTGATAAAAAAATTGAATCTGAGAAAGAAGATGTTTCAGATGTTTCAGACACCCTTAATAGAAAAAATTCTCAATTAGAGAGTATTCAAAGATTGATATCTGCTGCTGAAGAACGAGTAAATAATGAAAAGGAAGTCATTGAACAAATTAAACAGGAAATTGAATTTGCTGAAACTCCTGAAGAAAAACAAAATGCTGAGGCTAGATTACGCTCATTAGATGATCATGTTCAAGAATTAATTTCTGAAATTAAAAGTAGACAAAAAACCTTGAAAAAAACAACAGATGAAGTTTCTACATTTGATGATATTAAATCAAAAATTACAACACAAATTAAAAAACAAATTAAAACAAAGCCTTCACTTCGCAGCACAATAAGTACTAGTCATCAAACTGCTGCAAAAGTTGTAAAAGAACTTGAAAGACGAACTAAAGCTGAAGAGCGAATTACAAAAACCCTTGATCTTGCATCATCAAAATTAAAAGAATATCTTGCAAAGAAAGCAGCAGCAGCAAAGAAAGCAGCAGCAGCAAAGAAAGCAGCAGCAGCAAAGAAAGCAGCAGCAGCAAAGAAAGCAGCAGCAGCAAAGAAAGCAGCAGCAGCAAAGAAAGCAGCAGCAGCA
>Ga0209141_1000049_pt1 | contig 124663 bp, 110 predicted proteins | sample SaaInlLV_10m_DNA_2_FD_184676 | JGI IMG/M metagenome (GOLD analysis project Ga0209141, IMG submission 184676) | Marine microbial communities from expanding oxygen minimum zones in the Saanich Inlet - Saanich Inlet SI074_LV_150m_DNA (SPAdes) (version 2) | ecosystem: Environmental > Aquatic >... | reverse complement strand
AGCTTTAAAGGCTGTTGAATGGTTTCTACGTTTTCTTCTCATCTTCTGCTCCTGTCTCTAGGACACTAGTTTTACAGAAAGCACTTAAGTTTTATATATTATTGTCCGACTGATTGGGTCCACTTCTAACTCACTCAACGGATTCGCACTAACTGTGTAAGAATAATTACATAATATTTCATTTTTTTGTCAAATAGACTAAATATTTTAATTATTTAGTCTATGATTACTAAAACTATTTGATGTTTTTTTAGATAAAAAGTTTACTGGAATTTATTGATATATTGCTTATATCATCAAATCACTCGGTCTCCCTGTCAATCTAAATCATAAAGATTAGTTCTGCTGTTCTACCTCCTTTTACAGAGGACTCTTTTGATGGTTTTGAAGGTCAGATAATCCCCGAGTTGTATCGTAGAACCGGGTTAACTGCTGATATTCACTGTTTATCAGATTTACCATTCTCGACTAAAGATATGAGTATTAAATAAAGAAGATATGGCATTAATACTAAAATTGGATGCCTGGTTGCGTAAAATGAAGATGGGTATCTAATGATTAAGTTTTTAACTTAACTATTAAGTCTCTATTGGCAATGGGTGATAATATTTTTTAATTTATTGAATTTGAGAGCAGCCTTTGAGCATTTATAAAGGGAAAATTGCTAGAATATTTATTATCAAAATATTGCTATTTAGTATGGTCATAACAACGTTAATGACCGTAATCCAGCTGTACAATGATTATATTGCAGGCGTTGAAGATATATATATAAATTCAGACTTAATTCAATATACCCATTTGAATTCAATTACTAAATCTGTTTGGAATTATGATATTGATAGTTTGGAAGTTCAAATTGATGGTCTTATGAAGCTATCTGATATTCAGTATCTAGAAGTCCTCACAAATGATAATGGATTATTTCAGCGCGGTAAAAAACTTGGATCTGAGGTTATTGTTAATACTTACACATTAGAGTATCAGCATAGAAATAAGACCATGGATTTAGGGTCGCTCACTGTTCAATTTTCATTAAAGGGTTTGTATCGAAGACTTTTGGATAAAGTAATTATTATTTTAGTGTCGCAAGGCATTAAAACTTTTTTAGTATCTTTCTTTATCTTTTACTTATTTTATAGCCTGGTAGGACGTTATTTATCTGTTATATCCAATTTTGCTAAACATCTAAATGATGACACTTTATCTAATGAACTAATCCTGGATAAGCCGATAAATAACGACTCTGGTTTAGATGAAATTGATGTTTTAGTGACCTCATTAAATGACATGCGTGTGAACTTTGTTCAAAAAAACAATCAAAAAGAAAAAACTGTAAATGCTTTAAATTACCAGGCCACTCATGATGCTCTAACAAACTTACCCAATAGAACATTACTTTATGACCGTGCTTCCCATTTAATAAATCAAGCTGAAAGGGAGAGCAAAAAGATAGCATTTATGTTTTTAGATCTTGATGAGTTTAAGCAGGTTAACGATGTGCATGGACACTCTGTTGGCGATAGTGTGTTAATACATATCTCAAATGTATTGAAATCTAATATAAGAAAGTCTGATACTTTGGCTCGTTTGAGCGGAGATGAGTTTGTTGCACTTGTTTATGTGGAAAAAGATATGAGCGCGATCTCTCATCTTGCTGCAAAAATAATTGATGCGCTTAATGAGCCTTTTAAAGTAAATGATATAAGTATTAAAGTTACAGTAAGTATTGGTGTTAGTGTTTATCCTGATGATGCCAATACACCTGAATTGTTGCTAAGGAATGCCGATACGGCCATGTTTAAATCGAAGCAAATGGGTCGAAATATGCTTCAGTTTTATTTGCCTGAATTTACCAAAAAAGCAGAGCTACGTACTCAATTAGAAAATGAGCTAGATCTTGCTATAAAAAATGATGAAATTCTAATTTATTACCAACCACAGATTGACCAGAATGGATGTTTAATTGGAGTTGAGTCTCTTGCTCGATGGAACCACCCCGTAAAAGGTTTTATACCGCCTAATATTTTTATTCCCATGTCTGAGGAAAGCGGCCAAATAATTCCTTTAAGTAATCTAATTATCGATAAGGTACTTTCTTTTTTAAGCACTTTAGAAAAGAAGGGTTTACCTGAAACATTTAAAACAATCTCTATAAATGTGAGCCCTAAACACTTTAATCAGAAAGATTTTTGTTCCGGTGTGAACGTAAATCTTAAGCACTATGGAGTTGATGCTTCAAAAGTAATGATAGAAATTACTGAAGGCTTGATTTTAACCAATGTTGATGAAGTGATAAATAAAATGGAACGCCTTAAAAGTATGGCAATTAAATTTTCAATTGATGATTTTGGAACTGGTTATTCATCTTTATCTTATTTACAAAAACTTCCATTAGATGAAATAAAAATAGATCAATCATTTATACAAGAGATGCTCGAAGATAAAGGTAGTGCTGCGATAGTGGAAATGATTATTACGATGGCTGACAAGCTTGGATTTACCTTAATGGCAGAAGGTGTTGAAACGATTCAGCATAAAGAGTTCTTAAAATCTTTAGGTTGCTTTAACTATCAAGGATACTATTTTGATCGGCCAATGTCAGAAGAAAAATTCGTTGAAAAATATATCTAAACTCAATCAGTTGTTTTTACTAAAAGGGAATTTATAAAATGGGTAGTGCAGTGTGGTAATCGAATGACAGCTATTTAGCAATTTCCATTAGTGAGTTCTAAACCCATATACAAATCCTAAAATATCACAAGACCTATTTTCCTGGAAGAAAGCTTACGAAAAACCTTGATTTATTGGGATACGCAACCTAAATGTATCGGTGTGCCGACACCTCGACAGGCCGCAGAAAAAACACACACTTCGCTATATTTCTCTGAACCCTCCGAACCTTCCCTGTGTTCCTCTTTATTATTTCCAGACAGACACTACCTAGAAAATACCGCGCATTCGCAACAGCTTCAGGATCAGCACAACAAAGGGCGAACCGTGCATCAACAGGTCAAAGATATCAAGCGGCTTCACCAGCGTTCCTGCTGAGAGCATCTTCAGCTTTTCCCATAGATGAGGCTCAGGAACAAAGGGCGCTAGCCCCAAAAAGAGACAGGCGATTACTATCATCTGCAATGAAATATTATCTAACCAGGCCACTAACAACTCCTACTAAGCTTTTCATAAAGTTCTCTAATTGTATATCCAGTTACCTGTAACCTATCTTGCTATCACCAATAATCAACATTCATCAATTATTAAGCTTGCCTCATGCGTTCCTGTCGTTCCATCTCTTCCACCATTGCCGCTTTAATTTCCAGCAACACAGAATCCACATCGGCTGTCTGAGCACTTTCTTCAAAACATCCTGTAAGCTCTATCTCCGGGTGTAAATCACCCGCCTCATACAGTGCCCATATTTCCCTGGCATACCTGGTAGCAAGTAATTCTGGAGCATACAGTCCGTAGTACTCGGTTATTTTGTTAACGTCTCGCTCAAAGAAGTGCCGGGCATTGTTATTAGCAGTCGAATCAACTGCTTGAGGAAGGTCGATTATTACCGGGCCATAATCATCTACCAGCACATTAAATTCTGATAGATCACCGTGAACTAAGCCTGTACAAAGCATACGAGTTACATAACGCATCATAATGGCATGATCTTCCAGAGCCTGCTCTGTAGACATTGACACATCGTTTAAGCGCGGCGCTACCTGACCTTCATCATCCGTGATCAATTCCATTATCAGCACACCGTCAAAACAGCCATAAGGTCTGGGAACTCGTACATCTATATCAGCCAGCCGATATAATGCATCTACTTCGGCATTTTGCCAGGCCTGTTCCTGCTCGTTACGACCGAATTTTGAGCCTTTCTCCATCGCTCGGGCACGACGGCTATTACGCACCTTGCGTCCCTCCTGGTAGAGCACGGCCTGCTTAAAGCTACGTTTATATACTTCCTTATAGATTTTGGCACAGCGCACCTCGGAACCGCATCGCACCACATATACATCGGCCTCTTTACCACTCATCAGCGGGCGGATAACTTCATCAACCAGACCCTCTTCAATCAATGGGAGTATTCGTTTTGGAATTTTCATGGCGCCTTATACCCTATTTCTGTATAAGATGAAATAATCGAGAGGAAGATTAAGAAGACCTTTATAGTAAATTTAGCAAACTTTCGGGGCAGAATATGCAGTTTGAAAGTTCATTTCAATTTATCCAGGAGGAGTTCTCTTACTACTTAAATCATGGGATGGTACCTTTGACTATTCCAGTGCATAGCTGATGTAGTCACAAAATTTTCTTCCATTATCAGTTTAACATTGACATTATCTGGAGTCAGTTTGGATACGCTTTCCGGTACTAATGCTACTCCCTGCCTACAACTCACATACGGTAAGCGACTGTAATTTTCATTGTTGTATTTTGTATAAAAATTTTATTAGGAGATTCCAGGATGGCTGTTATAAAAATTGAAAATTTACCCATTATTGAAGACCTCAACGATAAGCAGAGCAAGAATATCTATGGGGGCGGCTGGTCATCTACACTGGGTCTGGACCCAGCCAGGTTTGGCCTGGATCCGGCAAAGTTTGGTTCTGATCAGGAAAAATCTGATTCTGACGGTACTGATCCGGCTAAATTTAGTTAGCCTCAACCAGAGTGTCTATTTACACTCTCTGGAATTTTTCATTAAGAATCGTTACGCCCAGCCAGCCGGAGACCAGCTATCCATCATCTTTATGCGCGCTGCATGCAAACGTTCTGACATCAGACCGGCAAACATTTTCATGAGTGTATAACCAAATTTGTTATCGGTTTCGCAATGTTGCAGCAAGGCCTTGCCATCGAAAACCAAAACTCTAGAATCGAGCTCTGCCATCGCCTCGAATGTCCATTTGTACGGCGGTATCAGCCAGGACCACCCCAGGATATCGCTGGTCCCTAATGTCTGCACCACCAAAGCTGGCCCCATAATAGCAGGGACTTGCACCTTGATTGAACCATCCAGCAGTATGTAGAATTTGTCTGCCAGATCCATCTGCCTGAACAACATATCACCGACGACGAACGACTTTTCCTGCGCGTGCTGAATGAGAATCTCTATATGTGCTGGATCGAGATTGGAAAAAGTGTTGTGTGACCGGAGATAGATTGCTATTTCATCTTGTGTCAAGGCTCGAACCTCTATTCTAGTGGTTGGCTGGTGAATGCTTCATCAGGCCGTTATTTAAAGAAATAATGACACGTAACTTTAACATATGCATAGATAAGCACAACTTATTACACTGTAATCCATTCCTTATCAGCGACCGGTAGTGGATAGGACTTTTAAACTTTTTATACTTCCCTGTCTTTTGATGGTGGCAACTCGAAGTGCTTCCGATATACACGAGCAAACACTGCTTGAGATGAAAAACCACAGGAATAAGCGATTGTACTTACCTGCAATGATGTTTGTCTGAGAAGAATGCGTGCTCGTTCAATTCGTAGGTGAATATAATACTCGTTGGGAGTTACTCCCATAAATTTCCCAAAAACTCGTTCAAGTTGTCGTTGTGATATGCCAATTTGTAAAGCTATTACCGGGACTTTCAAGGGTTGGGCCAGATTGGCTTCCATAACCTGAACAGCTGCGATCAGGGATGGATCAGATTTATTTAACCGATCACGCTTAATCAACCGTTGTTCTGTTTGACCTGCACGAATGCCGCCCAGGATTGCACATTCGGCAACTCCAACTGAGAGTTCTGTGCCATGCTGCTGACGGATCAGGTGCAGCATCATATCAATTCCGGAGGAACCACCTGAACAGGTCCAGCGGTTTTTGTCGATGGTAAAAATCTCACTGGTGAGAATTACTTTTGGAAACTTCTCTGCAAATCCTGTGGCATTTTCCCAATGAATAGTCGCCCGACATCTATCCAGCAAACCTGCACGTGCCAGAATGTAAGAGCCCGTGTCGATAGAACCCAGAATCATCCCTAGCATTGCTGATTTCCGAAGTGTGGCCAGAAGCTCAGGGGTAGAATGTTGCTCAAGATCAAAACTGGCACATACGATCAGCATATCGCAGTTTGAGACTGCTTGAAGGTTATTCTCTATCACCAGGCAGGTCCCATTGCTTGAAGTTATGTGGGAGCCTTTTGGTGTTATCAATAACCATTCGTAAAGAGGGTAACCGCTTACCCAGTTCGCTTCACGTAGCGGCTCCATGACACAGGACAAGGCAATCATTGAAAACTTTGGAAGGACTAAAAAACCTATACGATAAGGTCTGACAGGAGGTGAATTGATTAGAGAATCCATATACAAAAAGATCAAGCATTTGACGAATTAAGTCAAGTTAGATTATATCCAGCATGCTACGATTTTCAATATTCTGCCACCCTCTGTCATACACACTAACTAAAATTACAGGGTATATAATGTCCGAGCAATCATCCCAACTGCCCCTCACCGGGTATCAGGTTATCGAATTTGGCCACTATATAGCTGGCCCTGCAGTTGGCATGATGTTAGCTGACCTGGGAGCAGATGTAGTCAGCATTACACCACCTGGTGGCTTTAAATGGAATCAGGCCGTCAGCCACATTCTAAACCGAAACAAGAAAATCGTTGAAATTGATCTTAAGTCCAGTGAAGGGCTGAATCAGGCGAAGACTCTTGTCAAACAAGCAGACTTGCTGATTGAAAATTTCCGACCGAGTGTTATGCAGCGGCTGGGACTGGGTGTTGAGGTCCTTCGATCTGACAACCCGAGTTTAATTTATCTTTCATTACCTGGTTTTGCCTCAACAGACACCGAGAGAAGCGGTCTACGAGCTTTTGAAGGAATTATATCTGCAGCCTCCGGGCAATTTACCGACATGGGTCTGAACCGGGTTCTGCTGGGAATCAACCCAAGCTACTCACCTCTACCTCTGGCCTCAGCGTATGGTGCCGTGCTAGGAGCCAATGCTGCAATATTGGCACTGTTTCATCGTCAACGTACCGGGCAAGGAGATTATATCGAGGTGCCACTTGCATCTGCTTTAATGGAGGGACTCGTTTATAATTCACAACGAGTAGAGCGCTACCCGGAGCGGTATAAATCTCCCAGGGAAAAGGAAATCGAACGTCGTCAGGCAGTCGGACTACCGATGAACTTAAGCTTTGATGATCTTCAGGAGTTTCTTGATCCATTTTATCGTAGTTACCCATGTTCAGATGGACGCCTGTTTTATGTTGTCAGTGCTTCACATACAGACCATGCAAAGCGCACTCTAAAAGCTCTTGGTATCTGGAAGGAAATAAAAGCTGCGGGAATTCCACAACAGGAAAACTGGTACAAACCAAAAAATGAGTGGCTTACTGATTGTGCATTAGGGGCTTACCCGCTTAATCGATATTGGGCCGATATTGTATCAAAGGCTATGGCAAGGGCTTTTTTAGAGAAAACGGCATATGAATGGGAACACTTGTTTGGCAAAAAACGAGTGCCGGGACGAGCTCACAGAACTACTCAAGAATGGCTTCACTGTGATCATGCAATCAAATCAGGTTTGATCAACACGCGTATTGACCCTCTTTTGGGTAAATTGCATTCCATTGGTCCAGTGAGCTGGTTGACTGATTCAGCAGAAACTTCTGTTCAACAGGTATCGGCAAAAAGATGCAAAGCAGATGAAATCAAATGGAATAAACCAGAGCAACTAACCCAATCCGATTCGGCATTGTTATCCCAGGGGCGGCAGTGGCTGTCCGGTATAAAAGTGCTGGATATGACAAATGTTATCGCCGGCCCCACAATTGCTTCTTTTCTGTCCCGCTTTGGTGCTCATGTCATAAAACTTGATCCTGTAAAATCAACATTTGATCCGTGGAACACTATCGTTTTTGGGATGCAGGCAGGACGAGGCAAAGAGAGTATTCTCGCAGATATTAAATCAACTGAAGGTCAAAATATTTTCCACCAGCTTATTGAATGGGCTGATATTGTGACCATAAATGCAGTTGACCGACAGGTTAATAATCTAGGGCTGGACGAAGATAATCTTAAAAAAATAAACCCGCGAGCGATTCTATGCCAGGTTGATGCATTTGGAGGTCCACAACGAGGATCCATGAGCGACCACCTGGGCTATGACGACACGGTTCAAGCTGCAACTGGAGTGATGATTCGATTTGGCGGCTCAAGGCAAACTCCCGAGGAGCATGCACATTTTGGCACGATTGATGTGCTGGGTGGTTTTTGTGCCGTAACGGCGTTAGCTGCTGCATTGCTTCGCCGGGAAAAAACCGGACATGTTTGCAGGGCTCGCAGTTCGCTTATGTCAGCGGGACAACTCATTCAGATGCCTTTTATGTATGATCACCCGGAGCGCGAACCCTTTGATGAACCCAGTGGTAGAGATGTATTGGGTTATGGAGCACATTATCGATTTTATGAAGCGAGCGACGGCTGGTTTTTTCTTGCCTGTGCTGATCAGGGTGAGTTAGAAAAACTTGCATCATTGTCTGCATTTAAACACATAGGTGCCGTGGAGAATCAGGAGGAGTACTTGGTAAAAAAGTTTGCTGGATTCACAGTTGCAGAATGCGTTGAACTACTCACAAAACTGGATATTGGTGCAGTTCGTCCATCTTCCCTGGCAGATTTGCGTGATCAATATATTGGTACTGAACAATCAGAAATAAATAAACAGGGTAGTAGCTATCAATTTGTGCGCCATAATATTGCCAGTGCAGGGCGTTGGGTCGAACTTTTTGCGCCTTGCGCCATCCGTCCTCAAGCGGGAGAAATCAAGGCTTTTCCACCGGCTGAGAAATATGGTAAATCCACAAGAAAAATACTCTCAATGCTTGGATATTCTGAGCAAAAAATTGACCATTTGTTAGCCCAATCCATTGTTTCATCAGGGTGGTGCGAGAATTACCTGCCTGAGTAAGAGGAGAAAAAAATGAAACGCGATAACTCAAGACTTAAGCAAAAAGATTTATGGGGTGGCTATACACGGCCAGGTGCACCCAGATCAGTCCATGATTGTTATTATCAGCACGCCAGTAATGACCCGGAAGTACCACAGCTTTGGGCCTATACGAGTAAACTTTCACATGCGAATACAGATAACGTAGAACTTCATGTCAACACGACTGCGCCAGCATTTGATATTTTAATATACCGTGATGGTGTACAACGCCTGGAGGTGCACCGACAACAGGCTGTTATGGGTCACTTTTTCACTACTCCTGATGATTGTTCAGTCAGCGGATGTGACTGGCCGATAACCTTAAGTATTGCAATCGATTCCAGCTGGGTTTCAGGTGGCTATATTGTGGAGCTTAACGCAACAGCTGCAGATGGTTCGCCTTTATCATATGACCATGTATTTTTTGTACGTCCTGATGAAAATATTGATAAAAGTGGTCGATTATTGTTGGTAGCTGCGACTGGTACCTGGACCGCCTATAATGACTGGGGCGGATCAAATCACTATGAAGGAATCACAGGATCTACAGGTGATCTGTTTTCCCCAACTCTCAGCCACCAACGTCCTTTTGCACCAGGCTTTGTCAAGCTGCCTCATGATGCCCCACGTATCCCTTTGTCTGAACCTCCTGAAATGGGTGCCGATGTCTGTTATCCCCATATGGATTGGGCATATGAAAATGGCTATTCTAAAAAATATGCATCAGCTGGTTGGGCAAGTTATGAAAGATATTATGTACATTGGCTGGAAGAAGTCGGTTATGACATTGATATTATTGCTCAGCATGACCTCCAGTATTACCCGGAAATTGTCAGTGGCTATGATTGTCTGACCACCATTGGTCATGACGAATACTGGTCATGGGAGATGCGCGATACTATCGACAACTATGTAAAACAGGGGGGGAATATTGCACGTTTTGCGGGTAACTTCATGTGGCAAACGAGGATAGAAAACGAAGGCCAGACCCAGGTTTGTTATAAATATCGAGCAAGGGAAGAAGACCCTGTTCGGGAAACAGAAGAGATAAACCGAACTACGATTTCGTGGGACGCTCCCGAAGTGGGTCGCCCCGGAGCACAAACATTTGGCTTAAGTGGTACCTTCGGGCTTTATGCTGGCTGGGGTGGATGTTGTCCACGTGGTGCTGGTGGGTTTACTATTTACCGTCCTGAGCACTGGGTATTTGAAGGAAGCGATCTCTATTACGGTGATATTTTAGGTGCTCCATCCCGGGTGTTTGGCTATGAAGTGGACGGCGTAGATTATATCATAAAAAATGGCCTTCCCTTTGCAACAGGTACAGATGGAGCACCAGATAATTTGCTTATTCTGGCTGTCGGATTAGCCACCGTGTTTGAAGCAGATCATGGTAAAGAGAACAAACTCTTTATCGGGTCAGACGATGTCGAATTCACCGCCAAAACCCTTTACGGTAATATAACACCTGAAAATTTTAATCGATGCAAACGAGGTTCGGGCATGATTGCCCTGTTTGGCCAGGGGAAGGGGTGGGTGTTTACCGCAGGATCCTGTGAGTGGGTGGCAGGACTGATAGATAATGATCTACATATAGAAAGAGTTACAAAAAATGTACTCAATCGATTTTTGGGGATTTAAGGAGCCTCTTATTAATGGGAAGCAATATTAAATTTGGTAATTTTTTCAGTAGCTATGAAAAAGTTCTGCAGCAAGTGTTAATAGGGACTTATCCGAAACAGGGGGTTTAAAGTTGCTTTTACCTGCAAACTCAACACAGCCTGAGAATTTTTTTTGTAAGTCATCATCTGAAAGAGGTCGACCAGGCATTCCGTAGGCTTCACCACAGAAACCCTGTAAAGTTCTGCCATCTTTTAGACTTAAACTAAGTCGAGCACTCTCAGGATAGAGAGAAAGCATTTTGTCTGTAGACAGGTCATCAGCTTCAATGACGGTCACCTTGTCCATTAACTTAAGCTTCTGTTGTGTAGAAATTTTATCTACAGTCAAATCATCTAATTGCACAAAACCATGAATCGCTGAACAAGCAAGTGCATAAGGCAAACTAAACTGGGCCTGCTGTACCGAAGCAGGTTGTGGATAGATCAGGCTGGTATTTACCAGTACAGGAACTTCTGCCGTTATTGAAACAATATCACTAACATTCGCATCAGCTTCTTTCATTAACAGTCTCATTTGTTCGATAGCCGCATGAGCTGCTGAGCAGACAGGATTTAGTTTATGTAAAAGCCCGGGGCTTACCAGCCTCCATTTTTCACCAAGGGTATTAACTTCTGAAGTTTTGGCCACGCCTTTATTCAATACAGCAAAATAACCTTTTGAATTTTCAAAAGCATCCACTGGACCCGTTACACCAATTTTTGCGGCACGTGCAAAACCTATAGCCTGTCTTGCTGTTTCGCCAACCAGGTAAGGTTTCGCATCAGATCCAAATACCGCTTTTACGCCACTTGCTGAGCACGCCGCAAGACTGATTGCATGTCTGATTTGAGAATCCGTTAATCCCAATACACACCCGGCTGCTGCTGTGGCACCAATTAAACTAAAAGTAACCGTACTCCACCAGCCTGAAAAATAGTGATTGTGTGTGCAGATATCGGCAAGGGTGTAGGTTATTTCGGAGCCCACAATAAAAGCTGAAAGTAAGTCAGCTTCATTTCCTTCACATTCTTCAACCAGTGCTAAAACTACCGGCAGTACAACAGCTGATCCATGCATGATGCCGGTATAACTTGTGTCATCAAAATCCCAGGCATGGGCAGCCGTTCCGTTAATGAGTGCTGCAGTTTCAGCATTTGAAGGTTTTCGGTTTATGGTTGAACAGCTACCTGCAATCACCGGTAACCCATTTGCCAGTCTCTCGACAAGAGGGTGAACACTTCCCGCCACCATGACACCGAGCGTATCCAGAATAGCTCGCCGTGAAGCTTTGACTACTTCTTCAGGAACATTGTCTAAATCAAAATCATATGCCCAGTTTGCAAATTTTTCGGTAAGTAATAATCCAGCCAAAATTAGTGCTCTTTTATTTCATAACCAGATGGTTTGGCTAACTCACAGATCAATTCCCATAACGAAACTGTCCAGTTGAGGGGTACAATTATTTCAAATCGATCTACCGCCACGCGGTGAATCAATACAGCAATCTGGTGAATGCCACTCTGTTTAAAGTTACCCACCGGAAAAGTAGTCATGGAAAAATCAAGCGCTGCCAGTTGAGACATTAAGTCTTCAACTTGTTCCCCCTGCACGGCAATTATCCAGCGAGCATGAGAAAGGTCTATTAACGGCGTGCTTTCCATATCCGCATTTTCAAAAATATAACTAAATGATTTTTGGTCTACACGTAACAATATTTTTTCCGGTGCGATTCTAAAACATGAAACATCATTGGATAATTGAACGGTGCCATAGTCACCCAGACCATCAAGTCCAATTGATTTTAAAGTGGGTTTAGCAGCTTCATCAAAGTCGTCCCACCCGGCCAGCTGGATCAATAATCCCGGCGCATACTCTGATAACTGATAACCAGTATGTGATTGATAATTTTCATGTTCGCGTAGTCGAGCATGTTCATTCATAGCTAAAGGGGAACGTATTTCAGGCATTCTGTCTTTCTCCTTTCGGATCAAAGAAATGAGGCGACACAACTTTGGCTGTTAAGGTGGTATCACTTAAAAAATCTATCACACGAATTTTTTCACCCTTTCGTTCAGTTCCATTCTTTAACAATGCAAGGGCTATATTCTTTTTCAAGGCAGCAGAGTATGTCGTTGAAGAAACCCATCCATCGCCATGCCCTTTGGCCTCATCCATTTCTGAAAACAGTAAGGAGCCTGCTAAAATATCCTGTCCCCCTTCAACCTCAAGCCCCACCAAACTCGGTCGTACAGGATCAGTTAAAAAAGGACGATTTTTTAATATTGAACCAATAAAAGGTTTCTTTTTAGAAGCAAAACCATCCATGCCGATGTCCTTCAATGTGGTGCGCCCTTCAATTTCAGGACCTGCTACATGTCCCTTCTCTATTCTTAAAGCACCCATTGCTTCTGTTCCATAGGGGCGAAGGTTAAATTCATCACCAACTTGCATTAAATATTCCCAGATATGAAAACCATAACCTGCCGGGATATAAATTTCATAGGCAAGTTCGCCTGAATAACTCATACGCTGAATACGAATATTAACTCCGGACATATCAGCATGGGTTAGATAGTTATTCGGTAAAGTTTCATTCGTTAAATCAGCACCTGTAGTCGCCCTGGTTAACAACTCTCTTGATCGTGGTCCGGCCACGGCAATAGCTGCCCATTGATCAGTAATCGTGGTGACATGAACTTTTAAGTCTTTCCAGCTGGTCTGTAATAACAATTCTGACAGTGCTAACACTTTAGCCGCGTTAGCTGTTGTTGTTGACATAAAATAATCAAACTCTCCCAGTCGGGCCGTCACGCCATCATCCATAATAAAACCATCTTCCCTTAACATAACACCGTAACGGATGCGCCCTACTTCCAGCAACTTCCAACCATTTACATAAATTCGATTTAGAAATTCAGCAGCATCCGGCCCCTGCACAGCAATTTTACCCAGCGTTGACACATCAACCATGCCAACACCGTTTCTGACATGAGCAGATTCTCGAATATAACTATCTCGTAAACTTTCACCATTTTCTGGGTAATAACGTGGACGTTTCCAGGCACCCACATCCATTTGAACAGCGCCGTGTTTTTCATGCCAGTCATGCATTGGCGTTAATCGAGTCGGTGCAAAGTGCAAGCCTGTTTCTGCACCAACAAGACTGCCGATTGTGACAGGTGTATAAGGTGGGCGGAATGTGGTGGTGCCCACGTCAGGAATTGTTGCATTGCGTAACTCTGCCATTCGGCTCATCGCATTAATATTGGAAAGTTTGCCCTGATCGGTCGCCATGCCCAACGTGGTATAGCGCTTCAGGTGTTCGACGGACACATAACCTTCACGATGTGCCAGATCAATATCAGACCGCGTGACATCATGTTGAAGATCAATAAATGCTTTACCCAAAGTTTTACCTGTTGAGTCGGTGACACACCAGAGCGGACAATAATCCCGTCCCCAGCCATCGGCATATTGTGGTTCTGGCACTATGGGTTCATCCCCGTTTTCATAAGCGCCTGCTACAGTTTCTGCCGCAGCAATCCCGGCTGCAAATCCCTGTGATACCGTTTGCTTTAAGTCATCTACAGCCAAAACTGAACCCGCACATTTCATGGTTGGAAGAGAATCAGGTACAGGAACAAAACAACCTTTCTCACTTTCAAAAACAGGTTTTTGTTGTCGCTGGCTCCATAGATGAAGAACCGGTGACCAGCCACCTGACACAGCGATTAAATCACAGGGCAGAGTTCGCGGTTCTCCTGCGGCCCTTCCTTTGGCATCAATAGCAGTGATGATTGCAGATGAAACACACCGTCGACCTTTAGCTGCCAAAACGGCATACCCGGAAAAAAGTTCTATGCCATGAGTTTTAACCAGCTCTAAAAGCTGCTTTGGAATATCTGTTCGCATATCCAGCAATGTGACAATAGCCCCTGATTTCACAAGATCAAATGCAGTTGAATAAGCACTGTCATTATTGGTACTTATAATCACTTGTTGACTCGGCAATACAGCGTATCGATTAATATAAGTTCTGACTGAATTTACCAGCATCACTCCGGGTTTATCATTATTGCCAAACACCAGTGGCCGTTCGATGGCTCCGGTTGCTAGAATTGCCTGTTTTGTCCTAACTCGCCAGTAACACTGTCTCGGTTGATCGGCTGGCGGTTCTGACACATGATCCCAGAGCTTTTCAATAACGCCATAGATATCTTGATCATAGGCTCCAAAAACGGTGGAACGTGTCAGAATTTTCACATTACCCAAAAGATTGATTTCTTCTATGACCCCTTTTAACCAGTCATCTGTTTCAGTTCCAGCCGGAGATGATAAAAGCGATCCACCCAGGGCTTCATCCTGTTCAACCAGAAAAACATTCAGACCTGATCGTCCTGACGAAAGTGCTGCTGCAAGTCCTGCCGGTCCTGCCCCAATGATTAGCACATCACAGAAAGCATTTTTCTTTTCATAACAGTCCGGGTCATCAATTATTACCGCCTGACCCATACCAGCCGCTCGACGAATAACTGACTCACAAAACATCCAGAATCGAGTTCCCTTAAAAGGCCCGATAAAGGTTTTGTAATAAAAACCGGAACTCATAAACGGTGCAAATAATTGATTCACTGAATTAAAATCGACACGCACATTAGGCCATGCATTTTGCCCGAAAGATTGCAGACCATCATAAGCAGAGATCATGGTCGCAGGTGTATTGGGTTCGGTTCTCGAACCATCACCAAGCTGAATCATTGCATTAGGTTCTTCAATACCGGCACTGAAAATACCCCTGGGGCGATGGTATTTAAAACTTCGAGCGACCACCGTTTCATTATTAACAAGTAATGCAGATGCCAGGGTATCACCTTGAAAAGCACTAAGCGGACGCCCATCAAAAGTTAGAGTGATAGTCTCTTCACGATTTATTCGTCCACCAGTTTTCAAACGGCTAGCAGTCATTTCGATACCTCTTTAGCCAGTCGGCAATCACCCATCTCATGAGTTAGCGTATTGCGCTCCAACACCAGCCACTGTCGACAACCCTGAACATGATGCCAATATTCCTGATGCGGCCCTCTGGGATTATCCCGGTTAAAAACATAATCCAGCCAGGCATTCACGTCTGTTTCATTCATATCAGGACGAGTTACCGAAGCATCGGCACCATAGGTGAATTCAGTTTCATCACGCAATCCACAGACAGGGCAATTTATTCTTAGCATGTTAGACCTCTAGTGTGCATTAGGCTGCGGGCCGACACCCTTTTCATCTATCTGGTAACCTCGCTCAAACCTGTCGAGGGTAAACTCGGCAGCTTCTTCATGCGGCTCATCTTTGGCCAGCAACCAGGCGAAATTCCAGCCTGATGCAGGCGTTGCCTTAAATCCCCCATAACACCAGCCACCATTGAGATACAGTCCATCAATGGATGTTTTCGTAATAAAGGGAGAACCATCCATCGACATATCCATAATGCCCGCCCAATGTCGCAGCAGTCGTAAACGAGATATCGACGGCACCAGTGCTTTAGCACAGGCCATGCTGTGCTCAACAATGGGCAAACCTCCTCGCTGAGCATAAGAATTATAACCATCCAGATCACCACCCATGACCAGGCCGCCTTTATCCGACTGGCTGATATAAAAATGTGCAGCGCCGTAACTGATAACAGTATCAACCATGGGTTTCAAAGGTTCAGATACAAAAGCCTGCAATGCATGACTTTCTATGGGTAACCTCAAACCGGCTTTTGTAGCCAGGTGCCCGCTATGCCCTGCCACAGCCAGACCCACTTTATTCGCACGAATGGGGCCTTTGGTCGTTTCAACACCGACAACTTTACCGTTTTCCCACAGGTAACCCTGCACTTCACATTGCTGGATGATATCGACTCCGCACTGATCAGCGGCTCGAGCATAACCCCAGGCCACTGCATCATGACGAGCCGTTCCTGCCCGGCTTTGAAAAATTGCACCTTGAACGGGGAAACGGGCATTGTTTGAATAATCGAGATAAGGCAGACGTTCACGCACTTCGTTACGGTCGAACAGTTCTGCATCAATTCCATTGGCACGCATCACATTGCCACGTCTGCGCGCGGCATCCATCTGCCCCTGAGAATGGCACAGGTTATATTGACCGCGTTGCGAAATCATCACGTTGTAATTTAGATCCTGACTGAGGTCTTCCCACAGCTTAAGGGAGTGTTCATAAAACAGGGTATTTCCAGGCATCATGTAATTGGAACGAACGATGGTGGTATTTCGCCCGGTATTGCCACCACCGAGCCATCCTTTTTCGATAACAGCAATATTTTTAATGCCATGTTCTTTGGCAAGATAATAAGCCGTGGCAAGTCCATGACCTCCCCCGCCGACAATCACTACATCATAAGCAGGTTTTGGCGCTGGATCACGCCAGGCACGCCCCCAGTTTTTATTACCACTTAAAGCATGTCTAAATATTGAAAAGGCAGAATAATAACCCACCGGAAGACTCCTCAAAAATGCTACAGATATTTATAATTTTAACTATAATGTACCAATTGTAATATTGTGTCAATTTTTATTACCTATGCTACTTTTAATATTTATAAGGCTCGATGAATATTTTGTTAGCCATGTTATGCTGTATATAATTCCGTTAAAGTCGAACAAGGTTTTCTGTTCTATAAGTATTAATTTTTGGACTCATTTAGTAAAATTTTATGACAGGCATTCTTCAACTCCTGGCAAAACGCATACCGGATCTTCCGCCCAAGATGGCATCCGCTGCCCGCTTTTCTCTGGATAACCCTGATTATATTGCATTAAACTCCATGCGCTCAGCAGCGACAAAATGCGGTGTAACATCACCTACCATGCTGCGCCTGGCCCGGTTGCTAGACTTCGATAGTTACACCGATTTTAAAAATGCTTTCCAGCAAAGCGTCATTGCCGATGGTTTCAAAGATCGTGCAAAAAAATTAACTAAAAATGAAATTTCAGATGGACAGAAATCCATATTGCAGAGCATTTCAGAATCGGCAGTAATGAACCTGGAAAAAACACTTACAGGAAACAATCCTGATGTCTTAACAACAATGGCCAGGCTTCTTTTGTCCGCAAGAACACCCTATGTTATTGGCCTGGGATCATTACACTCGGTTGCGACATTCATGCAGGTCACTGGAAGAATGACATTACCTGGACTTAGAGTACCCAGGTTAGGTGAATACACGCTGATCGAAACCCTCGGAGCCATTGGCGCAGATGATGTCGTTCTGGTGCTTTCTGTCTCTCCTTATGCTAAAGGAACCGCTGATGCCTTGAGATTTGCCAAACAACGAAACGCTACCATCATGGTAATCACCGACAGACGCAGTTCACCTTTACTTGAATTTGCTGATTATTATTTTTTAACCGCAACCAGTAGCTTACATTACTACCCCTCTTTTATTTCTACTGTTGCAGTCATTGAGGCACTACTGGCCACCGTTGTCGCTGAAGGCGGAGATGAAGTACTTAATAGAATTGCTGAAATTGAAAGTATACGAGAGAAAAGCGGAGCTTATTTAAAGTAACCAAATTTTCCAGGCAGGAGATGCACATGAACTGGCATTTTTGGGCTCCTTAAGCTTGAACACCCTCTTTAATACTGACGTTAATAAGATTAATCTCAACAGCTCAGTCATTTGGAGCCATTGAAATATTTCCCCTATTATTATTTTAATAATAATTAACCAAACAGCAGGCTTTGTAAATTTATACTGAACTATCTAGTCCTGATTTATTTATTCGGTCGAAATGAATACCTGAAAAAATAAAATAAGAATTCGAATAACTCATCCACACGGAATGTTAAATTATTGCTGTCGTATATGACGTTTGATTAAATTCGAAATCTACATTTAATGCCGCATTTAAAAAACATACGGGTATGACTCCCACTCAGTATAAAGTACAAGCATCAAAAATTGCCTTAAATAATTAAATGAAAATGTCTGGTCTGGGTCCAGACTGTGTGAAAACTATTTACCACAAAAATATTGTGGCAAATAGGTATTAAATCGGTTGCTTACACACTTCTAAAGTGGATAATTGGCATCGAAATTATCGCTTATGTTTACCTATAGTGGAAATTATTTAAAAGTGATTATAGATTTTCAAGTTTTCACACAGCCTGGGTCGATGCCTGGCGCAAAAAAATCATGTCAGAAAATAGAACAACAGGATCATGAATAATCCAGGTACGTTTTTAGAGAATATTGCACTGCGCTGGCTGAAAACCAGGGGCCTAAAAGTAGTCGCCAAGAATTATCTCAGCCGAGCCGGAAAAATCGATATAATCATGATTGATGAAAACACCTTGTGTTTTATAGAGGTCAAATACCGTAGAAGCCAAGATTTTGATGGTACAGACTATGGCATACCAGTATCAGAGCAGCAGAAAATTACCCAGACCGCATTAAGCTTTGTCAGCCGCCAACACAAGTATCTCAATTACCCTCGGCGTTTTGATACTCTATTAATCGAGCCAGGTATTGATGAACCCTATGAGATAAACTGGATCAAGAATGTATTCAGTGCCAGCCTTTATTAGAGTAAATGACCGAAGACCGAATAACGAACCGACACCGGATTTTGTGAACCGTCGTCACGGAGATCCTTATGAAATATGGGGAGGAGTCGGGTGCATCGGGTGCGACGATTTTTTCGAGAACCTTTTTGGTGACTCGATGGTGAGAGCAATGGTGAAGTAGTTATTTGTAGATAAATTAGAGTATGCTGTAAGAGATTTCATAAATACAAATACCAGGTGTTGATATGAAAGATGAATCTCAAGAACAACTGTTAAATGAATATACCGCAATTACACCTTTTTTACGGTATTTCACATTACTCGAAACTTTAGTTCTAGTGGCCATAGGTTTCGGTTTGTTTTTAAACCCGGAAGTTACCCGGCCTATGTGGGCATGGTCTATTGCTCCATTCAATACTCGATTTCTTGGAGCGATTTATTTAAGCGCAATGGTGCCAGTTGGAATAATGTTTATCTCTGGCCGCTGGTCACCAACCCGTCCTGTTTTAAGTGCTATTTTCACATTCACATTTATCGTACTGGTTGTTTCACTATTTCATAGTGATCAGTTTGATTTCCAGTATTGGGGAGTATGGGTCTGGTTTATTTTATATCTAGGTTTACCGACTAGTGGGGCTTACCACTTATGGCTCTATCGTTCCATGCCAACCAATCACCTCAATAGAGTACCCAGCCATTGGTTTATTATTTTACGAATTACCAGTCTTGCTCTTGTGATATACGGTATTGGTTTAATAATTTCACCCGAATTATTTAGTAGTTTATTTCCCTGGAAGTTAGATATATTTCATAGTCAGCTCTACAGTGCCACCTTTATAACCGGCAGTGTTATGTTATTTACTGTATCCAGGAAAGCGACTCGTGCCGAGTTTATTACGACAGGATTAACCGAAGCTACATTCGGAATTTTTTCAATTGTTGGAACAATGGTTGTTGATATATCAGTCAAAAAAATAAACTGGTCAGCTTTAAATACCCAGGCATGGTTGGTTATGTTGGTAGTTATAGCTTTACTCGGAATATCAATGACCATTTCAGGTTTTCGTCAATCGCCAGGTAGTATTGATAACCAGTAGAAGGTATAAAAGACCCAATTATATCACCTGTCCGATAATCGGTTCTCATTGAATCCTGAATGAAGATTGTGATGATTAGAAATGAAATATTAAAATTACTCAAGGAAAATTATAAACTTGATTGGTACGGTATTCATGGAGTGTCTCATTGAGCTCGAGTCAGAAAAAAATGGATTACTTATAGCCAAAGACAACGGAGCTAATACCAATGTGATTGAGTTATTTTCCTTCCTTCATGACAGCATGAGGTTCGATGATGGCCATGATCAGCTTCATGGTCTCAGAGCTTCTGAATTTGTTTCCAGTCTTTCATGTGCATCTTTCTTAGATATAAGTATTGAAGAAAGAAAAAACTTGATACTGGCATGTAAACACCACACAGATCGTAATTCTAAAACCACCGATAAAACAATACTAAGTTGTTGGGATGCTGGTTGACATCTAAGGAAGCTGGTTCAACGCCTGATGAAGCCCGCTTACAGGAAGGTCCTCGAATAATTCAATCACAGCTCTCGATGGCCAGGCAGCCATGTTGAAAGCTCACTACCATGCAGAAAACCCACAAATGACCGCTATCGATATGATGAGACTTTGGAATACTGAGCCGCTAAACCCCACAGACGCCCCGATAGAGCCCCATGGACTAATAGTTCAGAGACTCACGCCCAAAAAACTCAGTTATTAAGCAACTTTTCTCATGTCGCCACTAATTGACTGGATTAGAGGATATAGCTGTTCTATTTCATGTTGAAATCTATCAAGAACTAACTTAAAAATTTCTTTGGTTTCAGTTACAAATCTCTGATGATCTAAAATGAGTAATTTAGGATGGTTTCTTTTTGAACAGCTTTTTAGATAGCTTTCAAAAATTTTCTTAATTTCTATAGAACCTGAGAGGAAGTTATCAGCAGTATCTTTAGCCTTTGAGTCTCCTTCTTGCAGGATAAGTGAATAAATTGCTGTATCTTGAGTTTTCAGATGATTTTTTACTTTATCTACATACTTAAAAAACAGGTCACAGGTAATCTGTGAATCACACATTTTACGATTCTCTATTAAGTAGAGAAAGACATTGGAGATTTCCGTTATTTCATGAATTTCATCATGTAGTTCATCGTATGTAATCATTTGAGCCCCCTAAAAAATTATTTTCTATCTTCTTAACGAGATTCAGCTTAATGATATCTATTCCAAATGTCCAGATTCTTATATCCAATAAGAGATATCATTTGTAGTGATTTTAATTTTGATTAACTAAAGTCAGCTATTCAGTGGAGTAGGGTAGGAGGGTAAAATTCTGACTCATTACCTAGAGACCCGTGGACAAATAACCTACTGATCCATACTTAAAATGGACGTCAATAGTCGCTTTCAAAGGAGATAAATGGTGACACCTCCAAAAAATTACGCCCCGGCAATGGCATAGAGTCGGACAGTCCCCGCACCCATAATGCGTAATACGGCGTAAGCGTGTCAATACTTGGATGATAGTTAACCCATAAATTGGCACTCAACACCGAAATACAAGGTGTTTACACCTGCTATTCAATACTTTTTTACTCTGTGCACCCATATTTGTAAACATCTCGCTAACCGCACCTGTTAATTTTTAGCTGGATGTGACACATCAACATTCCAGGGCAGTAGTTTGCCAATATCCTCTGATTCATTAGGCAATTTTTCGAGTAGAGTTTTCAGATAATTATAAGGCATCAAGCCATTGGCTTTAGCCGTTTCGATCAGGCTGTATAAAACAGCACTGGCCTGAGTGCCCGATGCAGTGTTCGAGAACATCCAGTTCTTTCTCCCAATAACAAAGGGTTTGATGGCACGTTCAGCTCGATTGTTATCGATGTTTAAATATCCATTTTCAATGTAACATTCAAGCTTTGGCCATTGCCTGAGATTGTAACCAATGGCTTTGCCTATTGCTGATTTAGGCGGCACCTGCAGAGCTGATTTATCCGGCCAGGATTTGAACTGTTCCAGTAAAGGCTTACTCTGAGCTTGCCTGATAACCTGCATAACCATCGACCTGCAGATAACCGCTGAAGCCTTGTAGATAATCTTTTACACATTGACCCCGACGACTATTCTGGTAATCGTAGAGCACAATATTAGGGGGTTTGTTTAAGTGCCCTTCGGCATGATCAGGTGGCGAATCGGTTCCTGTGCAATATACCCACATGTAACATTTTCTTTTATCCTCATGAATAACTTTGAGCGGCGTTTCATCGGCATTAATAACGACTTGTTGTAATTGAAGCTCATGCAATCGTTGATAAACCCGATTAAGCGACATTAAAGTTATCATTAGTCTCTGGAGGATACTGGTTTTCGATGTAGCCCGTCCAGAATTCATCTGTCACATTCCAGCTTGAAACTTCTTTAGAGCCATCCATGTGCAAAAAAAAGCCCCCTAATTTCTTAGGGGGCTAAATCCGTTATCTGAGGGGCAGATAAAGGCTACATATTCAACAGCTGTTCCTGGGCATCCATGCACTCACAGCATAAAACTATTTCCAGAAAGGTTTTTTGATTTCCTGTGATACTTGATTCACATTCAAACCCATGTCCACCAGCTGACTAGCTTCCAGTTTTGCAAGCTGCTTACGCTGATGCTGACGATCCATCCATAACTGAATTGTTGTCGCTGCTGATGACAATACCTGTTTGAATGAAAGACCATCCCATTTTTGCTGCAAAATTAAAGTAGACATATGATTCCCTCTGTAGAAAAGTAAATTTAATAAACTGTTTGTTGACGATGATTAAATAATAGGCGATGATCTGTCACTATAACAGTTACAATTTTTAATAAATACAGCCAGTACAATTGGAGAACTGTCATGCCTATTGCGGTAAAAACCGACCACGAACACTTCAAATACGATCAGGTTTCCAACTACATCATGCAACTAATTGATAAAGGAAATCTGAAACCAGGTGAACGCGCCCCCTCTTTACGCAAGCTCAGCAACACCTTAAAAGTCAGTATCTCCACTATCAACCAGGCTTATCTGTCTCTGGAAGATAAAGGTGTATTAACTGCAAAACCTCAATCTGGCTTTTATATAAATGCAGAACTCAATCAAACAATTGAAACTCCTAAGCCAATCATTACATCCTGCTGCCAACCCAGGAAGGTACGTTTCGGACAACTGTTTGAAGAAATTTTTACTATCTCAAATAATCCACGGGTAGCCCCCTTTGCTGCAGCCAGGCCATCAATGGATCTAATGCCTGACAAAGCACTGATACGCGAAACTCGTGGCATTCTCAGCCGACATCCATTAGCCAGCATGGATTATTGCTTTCCTCCCGGTCATAGCAAACTACGCTCACAAATCGCTTTACGCTACGCCAACATGGGCTTATCCATCTCAGCCGATGAAATTATCATTACAAATGGCGCAACCGAGGCCATGACACTCGCATTACAAACAGTTGCGAAAAGAGGGGATGTTATTGCCGTTGAGTCCCCTACTTATTTTTCAGTATTACGTCTGATTGAAAAACTCGGCATGCTGGCACTGGAAATTGACAGCCACCCAGAAACAGGCGTTGACATTGAGTCTCTAGAATACGCACTGGACACTATGGATATTACGGCCATGCTGCTGGTTCCAAACTTTAACAATCCTAACGGCTCTTTAATGCCCGAAAACAATAAGCAACAGCTGGTTGAGTTACTCAATAGTCAGGAAATTCCGCTGATAGAAGATGATGTTTATGGTGATTTATATTTTGGGACAGAACGCCCAGGTATTGCCAAATGTTATGACACTGAAAACAGAGTTCTTTCCTGCTCATCCTTTTCCAAAACTCTCGCCCCAGGCTATCGCATGGGCTGGATCACGGGCGGCCGTTATCATGAGAAACTACTGGAATGGAAACAGGCAACATCATCAGCCTCTGCTTCTATTCAGCAGCTAGCCACTGCAGAATTTCTCAGGAGCGGCCAATACGATCGTCATCTATCCCGTCTGCGTAAAGCTTTTAGAGAACAGGTAGAAAAAGCCAGATTTATGATTTCACGTTTATTTCCCACGGGTACCAGAATTTCTGACCCTCAGGGTGGCTTTGTGTTATGGGTCGAATTACCCAGAAATATAAACTGTTATGACATTTACACCGAAGCACTTCAACACAATATCGGCATCACTCCAGGCATGTTATTTTCAGCCACTCGGAAATTTAAAAACTATATCCGTATCAACTGCGGCTTTCCCTGGACAGACGAGACTGAGCAGGCACTCGAACAGTTAGCAGGCATTATTGATGAGCTGAATATTTAGCTCAATAAATTGATGTTTTTTCACCCTGTTTCAAATTACATAAAAACTATAATAATTCCATCAGGAGAAATAAATGATACCAGTAGATGAATTCAGGGCTGAAAACGAAGTATAAGAGATTTCTGCAATATTCTTGGCTTATCTGTCGACCAGTACAGCCTGAGACATAATTTAGTTGTTTGTGAGTTACTAGAAAGATTCGCCGACAGAGTTTGCGCTCACCTTGCACATGAAGATCGCTCTGTATATCGGGATTTTCTCATAAAACATACCCATGAAGCAGATATGTTAGCAGATAAATTTCTTGGCAATACCCAGGTATTAAAACGCATCTTCAATGACTATAATCGTGGATGGTGTCGTAAACCTCACAGTGAAACAGTTCACGCCAAATACGTTGATGAATCACTGGAAATGTTCAAGTTAGTATGTGACCGTATCGAATTTGAAGAGTAAGCTCTGCTCTTACAGCATTAATTAACACAACATCGTTTAAACTTAAGCCCACTGCCACAGGGGCAAGCTTCATTACGCCCTGGCTTCCAGCCTTTTCTATCAGGCGTCATCATATCACCGGTGGTGTAAAGCCAACGCCCCTGATCAACAACAAACTGACTTTTTTCATGCATGGCTTCCACTTTCCCATCTACCAATAGCAACGCTTCAAATTCAACCGTAGCCATATCACCTTCTGTTAAACATCCCAAAATATCAAGCTCGAGCCATTTAATAGCTTCATCCAGCTTAAAATCAGCCGGGCAAAAATCCGGGTGCCAGCTTTTTTGCAGATAATCCCGATCATTTAATACATAGGCGGTATATCTTGATCGCATCAGCTGTTGTGCATTTTCAGCCACCGCCTGATGTGATATAAAGCGAGCGCAGCATAAGTCGTAACTTTCTCCTGATTGACACGGACAGTTCATATCATCAAAACCTAACCCAAAGGAACACACAATATCATGTCTGAAGCTCTGGATATATTAAGCAGCCGGTTCGGTTACGAAAGCTTTCGGTTTCAACAGGAAGAGATCATCAATACCCTGATCAAAGGAGATGATGCGCTGGTATTGATGCCAACAGGAGGCGGCAAGTCAGTTTGTTATCAGATCCCTGCAATTGTAAGAAAGGGTGTTGGCATTGTCATTTCACCATTAATTGCTCTAATGCAGGATCAGGTCGATGCATTGGCGCAAAATGGAATTAAAGCAACTTTCTTAAACTCCACCTTAACGTCAGAACAGCAATACCAGGTTAAACAGCAGTTAATTAACAACGATATTGATCTGTTATATGTCGCGCCAGAAAGAGCAATGACCAACGATTTTCTGCAGTTACTACAGCAGTGTGAAATTGCTCTGTTTGCTATAGATGAAGCCCACTGTGTTTCTCAATGGGGGCATGATTTTCGGCGTGACTATCAAAACCTGTATCGTCTGCATGACCTGTTCCCACAGGTTCCTCGGATTGCTCTCACCGCAACAGCCGATAGCAGAACTCGACAGGAAATAGAACAACAGTTAAACCTTCAGCAGGCCAGTAAATTCATACATAGTTTTGATCGCCCCAATATTTTTTATCAAATAAGCGAAGGCCAGAATAATCGACAACGACTATGGAACTTTATTAGTAGAAACCACCCAAATGATGCTGGAATTGTTTATTGCCTTTCACGAAAGCAGGTGGAAAGCACCGCAGACTGGTTATCCAAAAAAGGGCGTAAAGCTCTTCCCTATCACGCAGGACTGAACAAGGATATCCGTGCAGACCATCAGCGTCGTTTCCTACAGGAAGAAAGCGTCATTATTGTAGCGACTATCGCTTTTGGAATGGGCATAGATAAACCTGACGTGAGATTTGTCGCTCATCTTAGTCTGCCCAAAAATATCGAAGCCTATTATCAGGAAACAGGCCGAGCCGGAAGAGATGGTCAGCCTGCTAATGCCTGGCTGGCTTATGGTCTACAGGATGTCATCACCTTACGTCAGATGACGCAAGATACCGATGCAGATGAAAGTCATAAACGCAATGTTCACCAGAAACTTGAAGCGATGCTGGGGTTATGCGAACAAACCCGCTGCAGACGCCAGACTATTCTAAATTATTTTGATGAAGCCATGGATCTGGCCTGTGGACATTGTGACAATTGCCAGTCACCGCCAGAAACATGGGATGCGACAGAAGCATCCCGTATGGCTTTATCCTGTATTTATCGAACCGGACAAAGGTTTGGTGTAAATTATCTTATCGATGTTTTACTCGGAAAAGATCATCCGAGAATAGTGCAAAACGGTCACGATAAAGTAAGTACCTTTGGCATTGGTACCTTTTTATCAAATTCCGAATGGCACAGCATTTATCGCCAGTTAATCGTATTAGGTTACATTACCAGTGATATTGAAAGTTATGGCGCGATAAAGCTAAACCCCATTTGCAACCCATTATTAAAAGGTGAAGAAACCTTACACTTACGCAAGCAACAGGTCGACCTGTCAACAGAAAAAACATCATCTGGCAGAAAGGGCAAAACTAAAGTTCGCCTGGCTGATCAGGATCTGTTCGATGCTTTACGCGAGTTAAGAAAGAACCTCGCCGATCATCAGGGTGTTCCGCCCTTTGTCATATTGCATGATAAAACCCTGCATGAGCTTTGTTCCGGAAGACCTTCTTCATTAACTCAAATGGAAACTATTTCAGGTATTGGAGCAAAGAAACTCGAACTGTATGGGGCCGATTTAATTAAAGTTATCGAGTCATTCCCGCTGGATGAAACACTGGATAATAATTTAAGCGATACCGTGAATGAAACCCTGCAACTATTTTCTCAGGGCTTATCACTTGAAGATATTGCAAAGAAAAGAGAAGTAACCCTTACGACAATTTATAATCACCTGTGCGCAGCCCTGGAAGTTCATATCATAGAATTAAAAGATGTGATCAAACTGGATAAATCTGATATCGATAATATAATTTATGTCATAGAACTATCCATGGATGAAGAAACATTTAGCATGCGCCAGGTATTCGACTCACTGAGTGAGGAATTCGATTACAATATTTTAAATTGTGTCAAAGCGAGTTTAGCCTAACAACCTTGCTTAGATTGCAGTAGGGTGCGCCGTTCGCACCATTGAATATACACCAATTCAGATGGTGCGAACGGCGCACCCTACCCGATCTATTATATAACTGCAGCCTGCTTGTCATAGTCACTGCGTAACTGTTCAATCTCTTCACTGATTTCAAACCATTCCATTTCCAGTTCATCCAGTTGCTTTTTATTATCAGCCTGCTTGAATAATAAATCACGTAACTTCTCTTTTTGAGATTCTTCATAAGTTGCCGAATCTGCCAGCTTTGATTCAACCTCAAGCTGTTGCTTTTCTACTTTTTCAATTGCTCTTTCCAGGCGAGTCTGACGGCTAATCTGTGGCTGAATGGTTTTACGAAATTCAGCATCACGTTTTTTCTTTTCCTTTTTATCTAAAACCGGTTTAACTGCTCCAGTAGAAACATCAGTTTTTTGATTTCTACGCTCTGCAAGCCAGCGTGGATAATCATCCACTTCATCTTTAAAAGTTAATACTTTGCCGGAGTCGACCAGTAAAAGCTCATCACACACAGTCCTTAAAAGGTGACGATCATGCGAAACCAAAATAACAGTACCCGAGAAACTTTGTATCGCATTATTCAGTGCAAGGCGCATTTCAAGATCCAGATGATTGGTTGGTTCATCCAGCAATAACAGATTTGGTTTTTGCCATATAAGCAATGCCAGTACCAGCCGTGCTTTTTCACCGCCAGAAAAAGGGCCTACCTTATCCAGCACCTTGTCTCCACGAAAATTAAATCCACCCAGATAGGATCGGAGTTCTTTTTCAGGGGCTTTTTCATCGATTCGTTGTAAATGCAATAATGGCGAGGCATCTTTATCCAGCTGTTCCAGTTGATGCTGAGCAAAGTAACCTACTTTTAAATCTTTAGCTTTTTCAATAGCACCCTTTTGTGGTTGTAATTCACCTGCAATCAATTTAATCAGGGTCGATTTACCCGCTCCATTGAGACCCAGTAATCCAATTCTTTCACCCGGTAACAAGGTATGGTTTATTTTCTGCAAAATCGTTTTATCTTCATAACCTGCAGATACATTATCAATACGCATCAAGAAACCGGGTAACACTTCAGGTTCGGCAAACTCAAAACTAAAGGGTGAATCAACATGAGCTGGTGCAATCAAGGCCATTCTTTCCAGAGCCTTAACCCGGCTTTGAGCCTGTTTTGCTTTGGTGGCTTTAGCTTTAAAGCGATCCACAAACGCCTGCATATGTTTGATACTTTTCTGCTGTTTTACATAATTGCTTTGTTGTTGCGATAAACGCTCGGCACGTAATTTTTCAAAAGCACTGTAGTTACCTTTATACAAACGCATCGATTGTTGCTCTACATGGGCAATGCTGGTTACTACTGAATCAAGAAAGTCTCGATCATGCGAAATCATGATCAACGTACCCTGGTATCTTTTCAGCCATTGCTCTAACCAGATGACCGCATCCAGATCGAGGTGATTGGTCGGCTCATCCAGTAACAGCAAATCAGACCGGCACATTAAGGCACTGGCAAGATTGAGACGCATACGCCATCCACCGGAGAAGTCATTCATAGGGCGTTGCAGGTCATCTTCAGTAAAACTTAAACCGGTTAACAACTTAGCAGCTCGACTGTTAGCCTGATAGCCGTCAATTTCTTCCAGACGAACATGACAGGCCGAAATTTCATTACCGTCAGCTTTTTCTTCGGCTCGCTGTAAACGTTTCTGTAATTCACGCAGCTCAACATCTCCATCCATAACCACCTCAATAGCTGGACGATTTGATGAATCAGTTTCCTGGGCTACATGCGCAACCACCCAGCCGGGCGTTATAAAGAAGTTTCCTTCATCGGGCTGCAGATCCCCCAGAATTAAACTCAGTAGTGATGATTTGCCACAGCCATTGGCTCCCGTTAAGCCCAGCTTATTGCCACCTGAGATATTTATGGTGACATCATCAAACAGCAGCAAAGCGCCTCTGCGTAACGCCAGTTTTTCGAGTTTTAACATAGTTTTTTACAGTAACCTTTAACCAGGACAAACCTGTGAAAAGATGAAAATATGGTTTTTACACCCCAAACAACACTTTTTAGCGACTTAGTTCAATGAATATTGCCTCAATAGCAAAGTCTCATTTATGGTAATATCGCCCGTTTTCAGCGAATTAAGCTTATGAATATTGAAGAATACTATCAAACGGAAGGTTCGACGCTCTCTTTTACTCGACAGCAAGCCAGTGATTTTGCTAAAAATGTGGCGGGGGATTTTAACCCAATCCACGATATAGATTCCAAACGATTTTGCGTTCCGGGTGATTTACTCTTTTCAGTAATGATTCATCACTACGGTTTACGCCAGAATATGATCTTTAATTTCTCTGGCATGGTTGGAGATCACGTTAAACTGATTTTACCCGAACCGAACAGTGAAACCGAACATCTTGTATTGATGGATGAGAATGAAAAAAAATATCTGGCGATGGAATGCAATGGAAATTCCACCACCAATGAAAGTTTGATTGAATCCCTGACAACTCATTATGTCGAATTTTCCAGCCAGGCATTTCCTCACATCATTGTACCTCTGATGTCAGAACAGAACGTAATGATCAACCCGGATAGGCCCTTGATCATTTATGAAAGCATGAGTCTTGAACTGGACAGACTGGATATTGATGGTATAGACCTCGAGCTTAGTAATAGCACATTACAGGTAAAAGGAAAACGTGGCGGTTTAACGCTTGATTATGATTTGTTTTCAGCCGGTAAAAAAATAGGGCGTGGCTGCAAAAGAATGGTTCTGAGTGGTTTAAGAGAGTTTGATAAAACTCGCATGGATGAAGTAACTGATACTTATAATCAGAGAAAGAAGAAATTCTCCTAACGAAATTTATATCTAGGAGCCTGTCGGACTTAGGTAATCGTAGCGAGGGAATGCCATTTTGAGCCAGGTTTTTCTATCAATTTGGGCGAATAGTTATTCATATTCAACCAAATTGATAGGAAAAGATGATCAAAATGGCTTTTCCGCAGTAGATTCATCCTAAGTCCAACAGGCTCCAAGAACTGAAGTAAACTTCAGCTCTCGATATTCAACGCTTTAGACAAACAGGTTCACATCGGCTTCCAGAGCAGTCGGCAGAAAGCTGGCAGCCCCCACCCATTCACTGATTTCAGGGATAAAATCCTGTTTACTGTAATCAAACAGGTCTACCGTCATCTGACAGGCGACCATTTTGACATCCGCCTCCAAACAAAGATCACGTAACTCACTGATACTTGCGATACCTTTATTATCCATAGTTTTACGCATCATTGAGCTTGCCATTCCTTCAAAACCTGGCATCAGCGCCATGACTGAGGTTGGAATTGGCATCTCTATTCCATTCGGTAACTTCATTGGCATTGCAGGGTTACCAAGAGGTGTCACTTTCAAATCAAGATCACTTTTCAACAGATTCAATCCGTAAAAAGTAAAAAAGATTGAAACATCCCAACCCAGTGCCGATGCCGTAGAGGCCAGAATAAATGGTGGATAAGCCATATCCAGTGTTCCTTTGGTGGCAATAATGGTCATAGACGGAGTTTTAGCAGAATCCCTTTCAGCCATTTTTTGCTCAAATCGCTGATCAAACCATTCGTTTAATGAATCCTGGGGTAACTCTAGTTGTTGTGCAGCGTTCATCATTATCTCCTTTATTGTTTACGAATTTGAAAAATATAGTCACCATCTGACTGACTGGAACCCAACAATTCATTGCCTGTCTGGGTACAGAAAGATTCAATATCTTTCAGCGAGCCCGGATCGGTTGAAGTCATTTCAAGGATCTCACCCTGCTGCAAAGCTGCAATTGCTTTTTTTGTACGAAGAATAGGTAAAGGACAATTTAACCCCCTGGCATCCAGTGTTTGTGCAATTTCAATACTCATATATTCTCTCCTAAATTTATAGATGACCGGTCGGTCAACTAATTTCGAAAAATTTTACTTACTTATATATGTTTAACTATTGTTTAAAACTCAACCACTATGGGCTAAAAGTAGTTCCCTTTTAGAAACGCTCGCTTGATTGCTCTTTGTAGGGTGCGCCGTGCGCACCATCGTATTCCGCTGCCAAGGCCGATGGTGCGCACGGCACACCCTACCAGTAACTTCAACCATATTTGCCACCCACTTCCAGATCATGTGTAGCAGCTAAAGCCTTGCACTAAAAGTACAGTGTTTAACTAGCGCACTGATAACAATAAATTTTATAAACTGACCGGGCTACTCTGTGGCTCAGTTCATTAACTCTATACGAATACATTTTATCGCCGGTCCCAGACGTTGAATAACTTCAGGGTCATTGCGCGATTTAGCCAGCAAAATCATTCCTTCCAGGTAAGACAACATAGCCTGAGCAGTTAAATCGGTATCCAGTGCAGCAATAGCACCTTCGGCAACCGCTTCAACCAATGTGCTTTCAAAGCGGGATTTTGTTTTATCAAATACAGCACTTAACTTGGCACGCAAAATATCATCCCGGGTACTGACTTCCAGCACCAGGTTTCCAAACAAACAGCCAGGCATACGCCCTTCGATATCTTTGGCTGCTTTTTGCCAGTAATAAGCCGCATCAATCAGGTAATCCAGTCGTTCCATCGGTTGCAGATTTTGATCAAAAGCTTCATGCACAAAACCGTGTGCCCATTCATCAGCCATATCATCAATTACTGCTAATGCAAGGTCACGCTTGGAAGGAAAGAAATGATAAAAGCTGCCTTTTTGAACATTGGCTACATCACATATTTGTTTGATACCTATATCTGAATAACTACTGCTATGGAACAACCCACGAGCTGTCATCAGGATACGATCTTTGGTTTCTAGCGTTGATTTCATCACACAAGAATATAGTTGACCGGTCGGTCTAGTCAAGTATATTTTTTATAATCCACTCTATTGCTTGATTCTGGTGCGCATGGCGCACCCTACATTTGTAGAAAAACTCTAGATTATGTTTTAGCTTTCGTAGGGTGCGCCGTACGCACCATGATCATATTTTTCGTAAATGATGTAAACTATCAAGCACAGAATTGCGTAACGCCTTAAGCTCGGTACTTGTTTCTAATAAATGCTTAGTCTCATTATTGATTAGCTGATGAGCAGCTAGTTTACATAAATCATGCACTCGCTGATGCAGTTTAACCAGCCGTTGATAATCTTCCTGATCTGCATAGATTTGGTTTCCATCAGAATTTAACCATTTACCAAATTTACAGGCATCTGCATCCTCTAAATTCTCAGGTAATAGCGATGTGGCTTTATTTTTTATGGCATTCAATACCTGTGATACCAGGCGGTGATGTTCAACAGCCAACACCAATAAAGAAATATCAATATCTTCAATATTTGTCTGGCGTACCTGCTTCCACTCTTCTGCCAGCTCAAAATCCTGCATCCAGTTTAGTAAATCCTGTGCAGGCATTGGACGTGCGATGCCGTAACCCTGCCCCAGTTCACAGCCCATGCTCAGCAACAGACTACCATGACTCACAGTTTCAACACCTTCTGCTATCGGGGTTCGACGAAAAGCCCGGGTCAAACCCAATATGCCTTCGGTTATGGCAACATCATCTGGGTCATCCAGTAAATCCCGAATAAAACTTTGATCTATCTTCAGTATCTGGGCGGGCAACTGTTTTAGATAAGTTAATGAAGAATACCCAGTACCAAAATCATCCAGCGCAAACTGAATACCCAGCTCCGCACACTGATTCATTATTTTGCTGACATGATTTATATCGTGTAATGCAGCTGTTTCAAGGATCTCCAGCTCCAGTTGAGAGGAGGGAATATCTGAAAACTCTTCCAGCAGTTGCTTTAACGATGAAACAAAACTGGGTTGCTGTAATTGCAACGCTGCAATATTCACGCTTACTTTAACTTCAGTGCCCAAAACTAACCAGTGCCTCATTTGCATCATCGCTTCACGTAACACCCAGTCACCTAACTCAACAATAAGCGCACTGTGCTCTATGACAGGCAAAAACTCTATCGGGCTCAACAGACCTCTTTTCGGATGATTCCAGCGAATCAAAGCCTCCACCCCTACAATTTCTCCGGTACGCATATTCACTTTAGGTTGATACAACAGCACAAACTCATCTTTAGTAAAAGCCCGTGCAATTTCAGCCTGCATACTCTGCGTGGCGATGGCTCGACGTTCTTCACTGGGATCAAAAAAACTATACTGGTTTTTACCTCGTTTTTTTGCAGCATACATTGCCTGGTCAGCATGTCGTAACAGGGTATCCGGTTCAGATTCATCCAGTGGATAAAGTGCAATACCAATACTGGCAGACACTGCAGCAATCTGTTCAGACGCTAATGTATAAGGTTCAGCCACAATCTTAAGAACCCTGTCCACCAACTGCTCTAATTCAAACACACTTTTTAAGTTAAGCATGAGTAGAACAAATTCATCACCCCCTAAACGAGCCACAGAATCTTCATGACGCAAAGCCCCCTTCAAACGGGTAGCGACTTCCACCAGCACTTCATCTCCCGCTTTGTGTCCATGCATGTCATTAATAGGTTTAAAGCCATCCAGGTCGAGATAACACACTGCTACCATACTTTTATGTCGTTCTGCCTGGTTAATTGCCTGCTGCATACGATCATGTAATAACAGTCTATTGGGTAAATTTGTTAGCGCATCACTGTAGGCTACTCGCTCTAGTTCAAGTTCCTGCTCTTTGAGATAACTGATATCAGAAAACACCCCAACATAGTGCTGTATTTGACCCTGTTTATCTTTAACAGCATCGATACTCAGGCGCTCAGTATAAATTTCACCTGTCTTCTTTCGGTTAATAACTTCACCCTGCCAATTTCCCAGAGTATTTAACGACTCCCACATCTCAGCATAATAATCTACAGAATGGTTACCGGAACTTAACATGCTGGGACTATTCCCCATGAGTTCTAACTGGGTATACCCGGTTAAACTGAAACAGGCCGGGTTAGCATTAATAATACAGTTGTCTACATCGGTTATAATGATGCCTTCCTGGGAATGTTCAAACACACTGGAAGCGAGTCTTTGTGCTTCTTCAGCTTGATAACGATGAGTAATATCATGGGCAACACCTAGAATACCTATCAGTTTTTTATCATCCGATTTAAACGGAATTTTTGTTGTTTCCATCAGGGCCTTATGGCCATCATCTGCAAAGGTTATCCATTCCTCATTGATCAGAACAGTACCCGCCTGGATAGCCGCTTTATCATGCTCATGGAAAAAGTCAGCCAGATCACTATCAAAAAGATCATAATCAGTTTTACCAATAATCTCCGACTGTTTTTTACCAACAAATCGCTCAAACAATGGATTACAGTCTATGTACACACCATCCATATCTTTTAAAAACATAATGTTCGGTACAGTCTGTAAAATTAGATTCTTCTGAGATTCACTTTCCAGAAGTTTTTGTTCAGCAATTTTACGAGCAGTTTCATCACTATAAATGGCTACAACTTCACCAGAGTCTAACCGGTATACAAAATTATCACGCCAACCCGTTACTCGGTCATCAGAGTACTGAGAAACAGGAAAAGATTCTGATTCTCCTGTTCGCCATACCCGCTGAAAAACATCAAACAAGCCCATATCTTTAATACCGGGAAATACTTTAGTGACCTTTTTACCTACTAATTCATTACTGTCAATATTGTCTATATTTTCACCCGCCTGATTGAAGTCTATAAACTCAAAATCTTCTCCTTCATCAACAGCTTTATAAATGGCAACACCATCTGCCATATTTTCAAACAAACCTCTGTACCTGTTCTGGCTGATGGATAATTTGCTTTCACTTTCTTTTTGATAAGTAATGTCTCTTGAAAGCATAATGAAGCGAGGAGACTCCTCCTGCCAGGACTTCATACTTGTTGATAGCTCAAACCACATGCCACCTTCAGCAGTAGACAGATAAATTTGCTGCCCATGAGACTGCCCTGCTATTTTAGCTTCCTTTAAAGCGCCCATAACAATTTTTGCCGATTCTTCCGGCATCACCTCAGAGACCGTTTTTCCCATCAACATCGATCTGGTAGCCGTCAATTCTCCCGGGTTTCTGGCCCATACATTTAAGTACCGCCCCTCAATATCAAGCTCGAACATTAACTCTGGAATAGCGGACAAAATGGCATCCTGAGAGGCCAGAGTATCCATTAATATCTCTCTATTCTCCCTAAGCTGATAATTTCGATAAGCTAATAGCCAGAGTAAAAAACCAATAATCGTCAAACTGATAAGAACAAATAGAATAAACCCCTTATTACTGACCCATACCTCAGACCAGATAATTTTATGCGGCTGATCAAAAGGAGGTAAATGCAATTCTCGTGAAATATTCTTGACAACCTGGTAATCAGCAGGTGGCGAAAAACCTATAATGCCCGCCGCTCTGGCAGCAGGATGATTTTCCTCTAAAGCCATCAAAGCTGAAGCAATACGGCTTACTAAGCGTCTATCTACATGAGCCAGAGCAGCAAAAGGCCATTCAGGATAAAGACGGGTTGAAATTATAAATGGAAAGTTTTTATGAAACTGATGATTAATCACTTTGATTTGCGATAAGTTCAGTTCTCCTTCAGTCACTAAAACTTCAAGAATTTCTGTTCTAACAAATCCGACATCAGCCTTACCCGACAGCACCATTTTCACTACGGCATCATGCATTCCAGCTTCTATCAAAGAAATGTCTTTCTGAGGATTTATACCCGCCTGTAAAAGTTCAAAGGCCTGACTTTGAAACCCGCCAATAAAGTTTGTACTGGGAAATGCTATGAGCCGACCTTCAAGATCGGACAATTGATTAATATCTTTGACGCTACTTCTGGTAAAAATAACGCCACCCAGATGTTGAGTGTAGTTTCCATTTTTACTCCGTTTAACCAGAGTTGCTATGGCACCGGTCAGATCATTGTTTCGACGAAGAATGATAAAATGTCTGGGATTTGTGAATAACAAGTCAATACTTTGACTGTTGACAGCATGTTGCATATCTGCCGGTTGCACAACCTTTAATTGTATTTGGGTGTCTTTGAGCTGAGTATTCAGGTAATCCACAAGAGGCTGATATCGCTCTATCATTATAGCTTTAGGACGATAAGCAAAAACACCAAGGTTTAATTTATCTACAGCAAAAACTTCAGATACAAAGATAAAGCTAAAGGCTAAACATATGAAAATTAAACGCATCGCTTTCACTGCTCTCAATTACAAGGTAAGTAAGCAGTTTGGACACATAAGATGCCTGTTTGATATTGAGACAGGGAATACCAGAAACTGAAAATAACACATAATAATTCCAAACATGGTAATTAAAAATAATTATAGTTTTGAATTACGGTTATTTCAAAGCTTTTACCTGTTTCAGATCATTAAGTTTTTAATAATAACCTCAAACCTGGATACTAAACATTCTGTTGAATAACTATTTTTTAAAATTATTGCTTTGGAAACCTAATATATCCATAGTTGCACCGCTTCTTCTAGACTGGAACCTGATGTATTTAAACGAGTTATTATAATTTAACACAACCACATCTAGACAAATTACACCATTAATTTTATATCCCCCAAAAATATAGACAGTTAAAACTGGATTTTCCATAATAAAGGTATTAAACCAGAAAAATGGTGCATTTTTTATTCGCAATATCAACCCATTAAAAGTAATAATAGTAAAGAGGGAGAAGCAAGTATAGGTAAATTGATATCATTTTGGTACCAAAGGGTTTTGCTTTTTTTAGAATATGTTGAGTTTCCCTTAAGTTTGACAGAGAAGCCTCTGATGAGATGACTCTGGTTTCAATATAGCTAGCAAAAAAATAGAAGAATCAACAGCTTTAAAAAATCTGCTGGAGAATTAATCAAGGTAGTGAATTATGTTAAAGACAAAGAAACACTATAATTGCCTAACAGGAATTATAGGTAAGACGGGTATTATACTGGTTACATTAACGCTGTTGTTTGCTTGTAATGAAGATAATAAGTTTGAGCCAGGGATTGAGGATAAAGTTTCCTTCGAGGAGTTTTCCAAACTGAAACAAATGGCAGCATCAGACCCGGCCAATGCTCTTAAAACAACCACGGCCAGGCAAGAAGAACTGGATACAGTTGGAAGTAATAGAGATTTTGCCTGGCTAAATATAATAATTGCTGAATCTGAGATTCAGACTGGGCAAAGTAAGAAAGCCATAGAAAAGCTTGATTCTGCAATCGAAACAGGACATGAGCTTAATGATAATAAGCTACTGTTATACGCATTAGTTACCAAAGCTACCGCCAAGCGAAATATGGGTGAGCTGGAAGAAGCATCTCAACTGTTCTCAGATACCATAAAAATAGCATCAGAAAGCAATACTAATGATGTTCTTGCACTTGCAGCAAATCGCCAGGCAACTGTGCAAGCCATGCTTGGAAAGATGGTCAAGTCATTGCAGAACTTTCAGCTTGCTGAAGAGGCCTTTCGTTTATTGGGCAATGAAATAGATCGTATGCGAGTTGTTGCCAACTTAGGGATCTTGCATGGCATGATGCGGAATTTTGAAAAAGCCCTTGAAGTGAATAAAGAAATCCTTCCATGGATGGAGGGAAAAAAGGATATTAGAGGTATTGTCACTACACTGGTGAACAGGTCATCACTCAATATTGAACTAGGAAATTTACCAAATGCAATATCCGCCGGAGAACGGGCCGTACAGTTAGCTACAGAATCAAAGTTACAGCGTATGCATGGTGAAGCTCAACTGGCATTGGCTAAAGCTTATGTTTTATCAGGTAGGGCTGATGACTCATATCAGGCTGCAAAAGTTGCATTGCAGTTGGGGCAAGAACTTGGATTACCATCACTCGAAGGGGGGGCACTGGTTAGTATGGCGGCTTCTCGAATAGAAGGTACACCAAAGTCATTAGAGCGAGCCCTGACAGGGACTGGTATTCTGCAAAATATTGAAGATAACTATGCTCAAATTGAAGGGCTTCGTATTGCATCAGAGCTCCAGGAAGAGTTCGGTGATTTTGAATCAGCTCTCGCTACCCATAAGCAATATTTAAGTCTGCAAGAAAAGATTGTTGGAGAAGAGTCCACGCTTGCTACCAGTCGACTGCAAGCTGAGTATGGGGCAAAGGAACGTGAGCGAACAATTTCTTACCTCAAAGAGCAGCAACAAGTTTCTGCTCTTGAACTTTCACGTGAACGTGACCTACGTATAATGCTGCTGGTAGGATTGTTTTTTGTCATAATTATTAGTGGCTTACTGGTCAATCGTACCCGGCTGAGAGCGGCTCAACAGATAATGATTGAGACAGTCAAACATGAGAAACAAAAAAGTGAACATCTTCAAGAAGTGGATCATCTTAAAGACGAGTTTCTGGCTAATATATCCCATGAATTACGTACCCCACTCTATGGAATGACTGGCCTGATTGAAGCGATGCTTTATGGCCCGTCAAAAGTTAGTTCTGAAACCCATAAATTATTAACCATAGTGCTACAAAGTGGTCAAAGACTCAGTAAACTTGTAGGTGATATTCTTGATTTTTCCAAACTACAACATCAAGGACTTGAACTCAGTCTTGAGCCAGTTGAACTCAGCTCTCTGGTGGATGTAGTACTGACTCTGAGTAAACCTGTGATCTCTGGGAGTACCATTGAACTGGTTAATGCTATTGAACAAGGTTGCCCCCATGTTCTGGCTGATGAGGCACGAATTGAGCAGGTACTGCACAATCTTGTGGGTAATGCGATCAAGTTTACCGAGCAGGGCAAGATTGTGGTTAGTGCACAACGTCAGGGAGATGAGCTTTTGGTACAGGTTTCAGATACCGGTATTGGTATTGCTCCTGCGCAGCAGGAAAAAATATTTGAGTTCTTTGTACAAGCAGACAACTCAACACAGCGCGTGTATGGAGGTACCGGGCTTGGATTGGCAGTAAGCAAACAACTGGTTGAACTACACGATGGGCATATCAAGGTAGAGTCTATACCCGGTAAAGGCTCAACCTTCTCCTTTACATTACAGATTGCCGAAGCAGTTGCAGGGGAAGAGGCGGCGAAGAATACTGTCTATGAGCGAAGACCAGCACCGGACGTTGTAGAACAAGGTAATATTATTCTTTCAGAAAGTTTACATGAAGTGGTAGACGTTGAAAAAGATGCCACCGTAGATTTGGCCACCATTTTAATTGTTGATGATGAACAGGTGGTACACAAGATACTAAAGCTTCATCTTGCTTCAAAGGGTTATCATTTATTGAGTGCATCAAGCGGGCCTCAGGCCCTTACTATTCTTGAGTCGAATGATGTTGATCTGGTGTTGCTTGATATTATGATGCCGCGGATGACCGGGTATGAAGTTTGCCGTACTATCCGAAAGACGAACTCCCGGGAAGAACTTCCGGTGATATTTCTGTCTGCGAAGGATAGGTCCAGAGATCGAGTGGCAAGTTTTGATGAGGGAGGTAATGATTATCTCATCAAGCCGATTAGCAGAAATGAATTACTTGTTCGTATTGATACTCAACTTGAACTACTGCATGAACGACAAACAATCCAGAGCCTTAACGAAGATCTCGAAACTCAGGTTGCTGAACGTACACAAGAACTAAACGCAGCAAAGGTTCAGGCTGAAGAACTGGCCAGAACCGACGTTCTGTCCGGGATGAATAACAGACGAGCCTTTTTTGAATACAGTGACCTCATCCATACCCAGGCTGTACGCTACAATCATCCCTACTCAATTCTTATGCTTGATATAGACCATTTCAAAAAAATAAACGACACCCACGGGCATAACATTGGAGATTTGGCTATCAAAGCAACAGCTGACACCATATCATCCATTCTTCGCGCAGTTGATGTTTCAGGCAGGATCGGTGGGGAAGAGTTCGCAATTATTCTTCCTCAAACACAGGTCGTACATGCAGAGACCATTGCTAATCGTCTGCGCAACCTCGTCTCTCAAATAACTGTCCCAGCAAATGGTACCGAAGTGGCTTTTACTGTCAGCATTGGTGTAACCAAAAACCATGACCGTGAAGCCTCAATTAATGATGTGTTGGAGCGTGCTGATACAGCTCTTTACGAAGCAAAAACCCAGGGACGCAACAAAGTTATTGTAGGATGAGAAAATAGCAACTGAGTCGATTGCAGTTGTACATATTCATTATCTTGAATAACAGCTATCTGTAAAATAATGGCAAACTCTGAAATTAGACTTAGATTTTCTAGTAAATCCAGATTTAGTAATTTTAACTACTGAAAATCTAGTTTTGGGTATGTCCCTACGATCTCGATCTTTGCCGACGGTAATATGTGCCGTTAAGAAGGCATTTAATTTTCCCTGACAAAACTTAACAGCATGGCCTGGTTACTTCCATTAGCAACCATCAATCTGACAAAAGCTGAACGTTCTACAAAATAATCCAGCATCAATCCATAACTGGAATTATCATTCTGCTTAAAAATTCTGGTTTGTGTCGCTGAAGAAATATCACCATCAATTGAATGAATATTTATAAAAGGTCGTACAGATAATAATCCTAAACGAAGACTTAAAGCGGCATTAACCGATACTTTGCTCCAGTTAATTTCGGCATTCTCCAGGCCAATAGTATTTTCACCTAGATTAAGTTGATAGTTAACCTGAGTGTGAAAATTTACCCGTTTCATCAAGTTGATCGGCCAGCGTAAATACAATGACACAAATTGACCATTGTATTTTTCAGCACTGGCATCGAAAAGATCAAATAGGCGTAAATCGAACTGACCTGCACGCGCACCCACCCTTAAATCACCCTGAGTTTTTTCTTCTATACCCAGGCCATAAAAATCAATATTAACCTGACTAAGAGTAGATGCCTGTAACCAGTCACTTTCACTTTGACCAACAAATGCAGTGATACCCGTCCACCCCGCCATCAGCGGGAAGGGTAGCACTAATAAAATCCATAAAAACTTACTGGGCACCTATGATGGCCTGAAGTGAATATGATGTTTCAACTGGTCTTTCATTATTTGATTTCTGGGCTGATTTAGTTGCAGAGCATAAGCCATTTTGACTGACAACCAGTGCTTCGGCCAGCATGCCCTCCTCAGGATCCCCAAAAGCAGAATTTAAATCATCTCTAACAAAACAATCATAGGGTATGCCGTTAAAATACTCACCCTCTCCATCCTGATTATAGGTAGCAAAAGTAATCGGTAAAATCACCTTGTCATCAAATTCAACAGGATTCATGCCCACCGGTTTGCCATAGGTTTTATTACCCACCGTTTTTACATCAACAAAAGGTTTCAGTCCATTAATGACCATTTCACTGGCAGAAGCTGTAGAACCTGACGTAATCACCACTACTCGATCAAGATCAAGTTCATTCACCATGGTCTTAAAATAATATGAATAATTGAGATCCTGGTGCTTGTCATTTTGTTTTAGCAGAGCAAATAGATCGGTGGAGCTGGTTGTCGGCACCATGTAACTCGCCAAATTCTGTGCCACAGAAACTCGTCCACCACCGTTATAACGTAAATCAAGCACCATTTTATTCACACCTTCGGTTTGGAAAAGACTGAAAACGTCAATAAACTCCTGATCGGAAGTTCCTAAAAAGCTCTTAAAAGCCATGTAACCCACTTTATCCGGGCCATTATCAATGACACTGTAAGCTAACACCGTATTAATATTAACAATGGCTTTTTCCATATTGATACCAACCCTGTCGCCATTCTTTTTTTGCACCACTAAAAAAACCGGATAACCTTCTTCCGCAGGGCCAAAAACATCATCCCATGATGTCGTTGATATATGCTCTACCAGTTCTCTATTGATGGAGATAATCATATCTCCCCGTTGCAGCCCTGCTCTACCAGCGGGTGAATCATCGTAAACAAATTTAAGCGGAACGGTTCCATCATTCTCTTTATAGTAAGAAAACCCGTAACCCAGATATTGGCCATCTTCAAACAGGCTATCGAAGGTGGAAGCATCCGCAATATAGGAAAAGCGATCCAGTGTTTCATAGCGCAGGAAATCCAGAGTTTCTTCCGGTGAATTGAAATTTGCATAGTCTATTTCAGGATCTACTTCGGTATACCAGAGATATCGATCAAGCAATAATTCATGAACAAATTTATTTTGCTGATAAATGACTTCATCGGTACCACCGCCTCCACTACCACCACATGAAAGCAATAAAGAACTGAGTATGACTATTAAATATTTTTTACATTGAAACATCGTTTTTCCCTTTCGATTTTTTACTTGATTTATGAACTATAGATTTAAGACTTTTTGGTTAACCCTAAACCTGATGACTTACACTGAATTATTCAATTCCCAATCTGTTTAACTGCGTTTTATCGCTAATCTGTTCACCGGTTTGAACAATCCATGATTCTACCTGTTTGATAATTTCATCCGGCTTTTTCCCATCGGGAGAAATCGGCTTACCAATCACTATTTTAATTGTACCCGGCCATTTTATCCAGCTATGACGCGGCCAGAATTCTCCAGCATTATGGGCAATCGGTAAAATAGAGTAACCTGTTTTATCCGCCAGAATAGCTCCACCCAACCTGAAAGGTTTGTACTGCCCCGGCATAACACGCGTGCCTTCAGGAAATAACATGACGATGCGCCCTTCATCCATGCGCTGGCGACCTTCTTCAATAAGCTGTTTAATCGCTTTACGCCCTGTTCCCCGATTTATCGCAATAGCATTCATCGCTCTCAGGCCCCAGCCAAAAAACGGAATATAAGTTAATTCTTTTTTGACTACCCACACCATCGGACGGAAAAAAGCCTGAAGCGCTATCGTTTCCCAGGTTGAAGAGTGTTTACTCATCACGATGAAACCTTCATCGGGGATATTTTCCAGCCCTTCTACCTCATAATCCAGGCCACAGGTCAACTTGATCCACCCCAAATTCACGGCTATCCAGACTTTTATAATTCCGACCCTGACACCCACAGGAAACAAAGCGGTCAGAGAAAGTAATACAGCGCAGATCAGCACACTCGGCAGGAACACAATCCAGAACAGGCTACCTCGAAGAGTCAGCCAGTATTTGTATAAAGGACTTACACCCAGTTTATTTTCTTGCATTATTCTGTTTTAAAAACTCTCTTACAAAATGTGAAAGATCATCATACACAGTAGTCCCTTCAATGGAGCCATGTTTGTCCAGGGTTCTCTGACCTTTACCTGTTTTTACCAATACAGATCGGCAACCTGCCATTCTGGCCGCCTGAACATCGGTAAAAGTATCACCCACAAACACAGTTTCGGACGGCTTGATATTAAACTGTTTACAGATATTTAATAACATACCTGGTTTCGGTTTTCGACACAGACAATTATCACTGGGACCGTGAGGGCAAAACTCAATACTATCGACCGACCCACCCCGTTGTGAGAGTAAACTGTCCATTTTATCGTGCATTGCCTGAAGTGCATTTCGATCAAATAACTTCCGCGCTAAACCAGACTGATTGGTAGCAACAGCCACGATATACCCTGCCTTTTTTAAACGACTAATCGCTTCCAGACTTCCTTTCAGCGGAACCCATTCATCGGCAGACTTAATAAAATTATCTGAATCTTCATTGATGACACCATCACGATCCAGAACTACAACTTTATTTTTCATCACTACATTTAGTTATTGTATACGGGAGAAATCAGCCACTCGCAAAAAGCTATTGGCCAGCGTTTGTAACAATGCCAGTCGATTGTGCTTTAGCGACTCATCATCAACCATTACCATCACATCATCAAAGAATTGATCCACTACCGGACGTAAATCTGCCAGAGCATTTAACCCAGGTAAATAGTCTCCATCATCAAAATGCGTTAAGGCAGTTTGTTCTACTTCTGACAACTTCTGGTGAAGATCTTTTTCTGCCTGTTCCTGAAACAGTTCAGGGTTCACATCATCTGAAACACTGTCCTGTTTCTTCAAAATATTGCTAATGCGTTTATTAGCTGCTGCCAATGCAACAGCCGAATCATTATTCAAAAACTCGCTAACAGCCATTACCCGATTCTGTAAATCTGTTAAAACAGTAGGTTTACAGGCTTGCACGGCATCGACAACATCAAAACGAATTTGCTGGTCCTGGTAATAACTCTTTAATCGATCATAAATATAATCAACCACTTCCTGAACTGCGGGTTTCGCATCAATTTTATCCGCAAGACCTGTTGCTGCCTGTTGGCATAAGTCGTTAATATCGACCACTAAATCATTTTCAATAATAATACGAATAATACCAAGTGCTGCACGGCGTAAACCAAACGGATCTTTGACACCCGTCGGTTTCTGACCAATCGCAAAAATTCCCAGCATGGTATCGATACGATCGGCAATCGCTACACATTGACCGGCAGACTGTAGCGGAACTGCATCACCTGCAAAACGGGGCCAGTAATGTTGTTCGATAGCATTAGCAACGGTTGCTGACTCACCATCAATTTGTGCATAGTAATTCCCCATGATGCCCTGCAACTTGGGGAACTCACCGACCATTTCGGTCATCAGGTCACATTTACATAATTCTGCAGCACGCTCTGCTTCGGTCACATCGGCCGATAAAGTCTCTGCCAGGAAACCTGCCAGCGAGCGAATGCGCATGACTTTATCGCCCAGGCTACCGAGTTGCTTTTGAAACACCACCGACTCCAGACTTTGCAGACGTGAAGACAACGTTACTTTCTGATCCTGTTCCCAGAAAAATTTCGCATCGGAAAAACGCGGACGAATAACACGCTCATTACCATGAGAAACCACATCAGGATTTTTACTTTGAATATTGGAAATGGTAATAAAATACGGCAATAACTGTTCATTTTCATCGAACACAGAAAAGTATTTTTGATGATCCTGCATGGTTGAAACCAATGCCTCTACCGGCACCGATAGAAATTCTTCATCAAACCGACCACTGACTGCCACTGGCCATTCCACAAGCGCTGTCACTTCATCCAGCAAGCCTTCGTCCATTCTTACAGCTCCGCCTAATTTCGTAGCCGTTTCTTCAAGTTGATTACGAATAATGTCACGACGTTTTTCAAAGCTCGGAACTACATAAGCAGAGTCATTCAGTAACGACTCATAATCGGCAGCCTGAGCTATGGTAATAGCTTCACCGGCATGAAAACGATGTCCCTGAGTTTGATTACCTGCTGTTGACCCCAGGATATTGGCATCGATAATTTGATCATCGACTAACAATACCAGCCACTGCACAGGACGAACAAATTCATCAGAACGATCTCCCCAGCGCATGCGTTTAGGAATAGGTAAACGGGCCAGCGAGTCACTGACTATATCCTCTAGCAATGCTTTAAGCTCCTGACCTTTTTGCTTTTTCTCAAAATATAACCAGGTCCCCTTATCGGTTTCTTTCTGTGCCAGATCAGCAACTTCAACTCCACAGGAACGGGCAAAACCCATCGCCGCTTTTGAGGGATTTCCATCAGCATCAAAAGCAGCTTTTAATGCTGGACCACGTTTTTCGACTAATTGATCCTGCTGCTTTAACGGAATATCTTTTAATAAAATGGCCAGTCGTCTTGGCGTGGCAAAAGACTCTACAGTTGATGCTTTCAGACTGGTAGTTTCCAGCCCTTTGATAACACCTTCGGTAAATGCCTGAGACAGTTTCAGCAGTGCTTTCGGGGGTAGCTCTTCAGTACCCAGTTCTATCAGACAATTGCTCATGACTCACCTCCGGTATTTTTAACCAGCGGGAAGCCGAGTGCCTCACGAGATTGATAATAAGCTTCAGCAACTCCACGAGACAAGGTACGAACTCGAAGAATGAATCGTTGACGCTCAGTGACTGAAATGGCATGGCGCGCATCCAGTAAATTAAAAGTATGAGAAGCTTTCATCACCTGTTCATAAGCCGGTAAGGGCAGTTTTGCTTGTAACAATTTCTGACTCTCTTTTTCACACACATCAAACCATTTAAACAGTTCTTCAGTATTGGCATGCTCAAAGTTATAGGTGGATTGCTCAACTTCATTTTGATGAAATACATCGCCATAAGTCACATCACCATCCGGCCCGTGTGTCCAAACCAGATCATACATACTTTCAACACCCTGAATATACATCGCCAGACGCTCCAGACCGTAGGTAATTTCACCGGATACCGGACGACATTCCAGACCACCTACCTGTTGAAAATAAGTAAACTGAGTAACTTCCATACCATTCAACCAGACTTCCCAGCCTAGTCCCCAGGCACCGAGAGTCGGAGATTCCCAGTTATCTTCCACAAAACGGATATCATGCTCTAACGGATCAAAGCCCATCATCTTGAGCGAATCGAGATACAGCTGCTGAATATTATCCGGACTGGGTTTTAGTAAAACCTGAAATTGATAAAAGTGCTGTAAGCGATTTGGGTTTTCACCATAACGACCATCGGTAGGTCGACGACTGGGCTGAACATAAGCTGCACGCCAGGGCTCAGGTCCGATAGACCTTAGAAATGTAGCCGGATGAAAAGTACCTGCACCCACCTCCATATCTAATGGCTGCATGACCACGCAACCGTGATCGGCCCAGAATGTTTGCAAGGTCTGAATCAAACCTTGAAAAGTGCTAACATCGACTTTAGATATATCGCTCATAGAGTATTGAATGTAAAGTGTTTAAGACAAATTAAAATAGCCTGTTAGTATATAGAATTCGGCCCTTTTACTCATTAGTTTTTATTATCCCCAATATTGCAGTTTTAGCCATGACAAACACTAGCTCAACCATTCTGTATTATGTTCACGATCCAATGTGCAGCTGGTGCTGGGGATTCCGTGAAGAGTGGCTAAAACTAAAACAGTTATTGCCTGAGCATATACAGGTTGTGAGCAAGGTTGGCGGCCTGGCTGAAGACAGCGATAAGCCAATGCAGGAATTGTTACAACAGGATATCCAATCAGCCTGGCAACGTATTCAACAGGTCATACCAGGCACCCGGTTCAACTTTGATTTCTGGGCAGAAAACACACCCAGGCGTTCCACCTATCCTGCATGCAGAGCTGTACTTGCAGCTGAGCTGCTTGCCCAGAAAGGCGAGCAAATGACATTTGGAATTCAACAGGCTTATTATCTGAATGCTAAAAATCCATCCGACCTGAATACCTTGATTGATGTTGCTATCTCTATTGGACTCGATGCAAATGAATTTAAAGACTTGATGCTTTCTGATGATATTAAAACCGCATTACACGATGAGCTTGCACAGGTAAGGTCTATCGATGTTTACAGCTTCCCGAGCCTGGTTTTACAAATTAACTCCAGGTTTCACCCTGTTCAGCTGGATTATAATTCAGCTCAGAACATGCTTGAGGAAATTTCCTCACTACTCTCAAGCCAGAACGTTTAAAATCACTCCATGAATTCTATCCTTTCAGCCTGGTTTAGCAGTCTCAAACATTACCTGCAGATGAGTGTATTTTCATCATCGCCAGCCAAACTTCCATTCAGCCAGGCTTCTTTTATATTGACGCTAATAGCTTACATAACTGTTGGCGAGTTTTTACTAGGAGAAGAAAGAACATTACTGTCTATCATCCTGCAAATTGGCATTGAGATTTTAATACTTTTCACTATCACTTTTATTGCTTTAAAATTAACCAATAAACCTGAACGCTTACTGCAAACGGTATCAGCACTGATTGGTGTTAGCCTGATTATCAGCCTGGCCAGCCTGCTAATCATGTCGGCTTTTCCTGAAAGCGGCAATGCCGAGGAATTAAACCCACTAATTTTAAAGGTCAATCTCATCCTGTTGTTTTGGAACCTTGCGGTTATTTCTCTCATTTTTAAACGAGCATTTGAGATCAGAACCCTTACCGCTGGTTTTATTGCATTCAACTATTTTGTATTTTACGAATTTTTGTTACTTAACTTTTTCTAACATGAAGATTTATATTCTCGGTATTTGTGGCACTTTCATGGCAGGCATTGCCATGCTCGCACGTGAAAAAGGCTATCAGGTAGTCGGCTCGGATGCCAACGTATACCCTCCAATGAGCACCCAGCTGGAACAGGCAGGCATTGAAATTCGAGAAGGTTATAGCACCGATAATCTCGACGAAACAGCCGATCTATTTGTCGTTGGCAATGCCATGTCTCGCGGCAATGAACAGATCGAAGCTATTCTAAATAAAAATCTACCCTATATTTCAGGGCCTCAATGGTTATATGAACATTTGTTAAAAGACCGCTGGGTACTGGCTGTGGCCGGAACCCATGGCAAGACATCCACCAGTAGCATGTTGGCCTGGATTCTGGAATATTCGAATTTACAACCGGGTTTCTTAATTGGTGGTCTCACGCAAAACTTCAATACTTCAGCACGCCTTGGAGAATCTCCATTTTTTGTCATAGAAGCCGATGAATACGACACCGCTTTTTTTGATAAACGCAGCAAATTTGTACACTACCACCCACGTACTCTGGTTCTCAATAACCTGGAATTTGATCATGCCGATATCTTTAACAGTCTGGATGACATCAAACGACAGTTTCATCACCTGTTAAGAATAGTGCCCTCAAATGGACTCGTCATTACCAATCAACAGGATGAAAATCTTCAACCGGTTTTACAAATGGGCTGCTGGTCAGAAATTAAAAGCTTTGGAATGGATCAACAAAATAATAAATCCAGCCTGGCTGTTAACCAACATAACAATAAAGTTATCGATAACATCGGCAACAAAACATATTCACTGGAGTTAAGTTCACCCGGATTATTTAACCAGCTAAATGCAAGTGCCGCTCTGTTAGCTGCTCAACATGCAGGCGTACCTCTGGAGACAGGCATACAGGCACTGAAGCAGTTTCAAGGGGTTAAACGCAGACAGGAGGTTATCGCAGTTATCGACGGCATTACCCTGTTTGATGATTTTGCACATCACCCTACTGCTATTCGAGCAACACTTGAAGCTATAAAACCTCAGACCAGCGGCAAACTCATTGCAGTATTTGAACCACGCTCCAACACCATGAAAATGGGCGTGCATGAAAAAACGCTTGGAGCAGCTTTTAATACAGCCGACCGGGTAATGTTTTATGATAATGCATTATTGGACTGGGATTTACAGCTATTAAACAGCGACAAATCTGAGGACTTTAAAATATTTACCGATATTGAACAGATTATCAGCAACATAGTCCAGACAGCTAAAGCCGGTGATAATATTATTATTATGAGTAACGGTGGCTTTGGCGGAATACACCAGAAATTAAAACATGCTTTACAGCAAAAAAACTGATGACAAAAAAATCAAAAAAACTGCTGAAAATTTCTAAATATGAAATAAAACAGACTATTGGCAAAGGCTCCATGGGCATAGTGTATGAAGCTTATGACCCTTTTGTGCAACGTACTGTTGCCATTAAAGTTGCTCATCAGTTTGACAAGAACGATGCAAAACTGGCGCAACAGGCTCGCGAAGGTTTTTTCGCCGAAGTATATTCTGCAGGACGTATGCACCACCCTTCTGTTGTGTCGGTTTATGACGCGGGTCAACAGGATGACCTGAACTATATCGTGATGGAATATGTCGATGGTGCCACCCTGCAGGAATATGTAACAGGTAAACGTGTACTTGCCACCAGTCAGGTCATAGACGTTATTTACCAGTGTGCCAAAGGGCTGGATTATGTACACCGACAGGGCATTATTCACCGCGACCTCAAGCCGGGTAACATCATGCTGAGCAATGACGGCGAAGTTAAAATTATGGATTTCAGCATTGCCCATGTAGATCAGGGCGATGGCACACTAAGCAGTGTTCAGGGCAGCCCGATGTACTTACCCCCGGAACAGTTATCAGAAGAAAAGAGGCTGGTCGAGCAATCAGACATCTATTCTTTAGGAGCCGTTATGTATGCCCTGCTGGCAAGGCGTCCACTTTTCAAAGCCAATAGTCTAGAATCTCTAATCTATCAAATCACCGAAATGGAGCCAGACTCACTGTCTAACATTCGTCCTGACTTACCTCAACAAGTGGTTGATATTGTTGAGAAATGCCTGAGTAAAATCATTTATCATCGATATGATAATGCAAGACAGCTGGCGAATGAATTATCTAGAGCTTATGGGCGATTACGCGGCGTGGGCGAACGCATCGATATGAAGGAAAAATGGACTACGTTGCGTTTTCTAAGTTTTTTCCGGGATTTTAGTGACGAACAGATTACCGAAGTCGTCGATGCCAGTGACTGGCTGGATTATAAAAAAGGTGACACCATCGTTTCCGAAGGAGAAATCGAAACCGCTTTTTATATCATTGCCAAAGGCGGGGTAGAAGTTTGGAAAGATGATATTACTATCGGCCGCATGTATCAGGGAGATTGTTTTGGTGAAACTGCTTTTATAAAGAATGAGCAGCGCACTGCCTCCATTACGGCTCGAACCGATGTCACCCTAATGGTTGTCAGCAGCTCCCTGCTGGAAAAAGTTTCAATTGAAACGCAATTACAGTATTACCGCATTTTTCTCGAAAACCTGGTAACCAGACTGTCAAAAGCAACTGATCAGCTCATTGAACAGGAAAAAGGTAACTCGAAATGATAAAAACAATTACCGTTGCCATGACCGGTGCTTCCGGCGCTCCCTACACACTACGCCTGCTGGAACAATTACTACTGGCGGATTGTCATGTACAATTTATCTGCTCCCAGCCAGGGCAAATAGTCATGGCCATGGAAACAAATCTCAAGTTACCCTCCAGTCCGCAACAAATTCAACAACAGTTAAACGAGCACTTTAATTGCACTCAGGATCAACTCAGCGTGTATGGTTTAGACCAGTGGACAGCCCCCGTAGCAAGCGGATCTTCTGTGGCAGACGCTATGGTTGTATGCCCCTGCTCAATGGGTTCACTGGCATCTATCGCTCATGGTATTAGTAACAACCTGATACACCGTGCAGCCGATGTTATTATGAAAGAAAGAAAAAAGTTAATCATCGTGCCTCGTGAAACACCATTTTCCAGTCTGCATTTAGAGAATATGCTTAAACTCTCAAATCAGGATGTCATCATTCTGCCACCTAATCCTGCCTTCTATCAGGGTGTCGAGTCCATTCAGGATCTCATCGATTTCGTGGTCAGTCGCATACTGGATCAACTCAATATTGAAAATAAGCTATCACCCAGATGGGGCCAAAAAGATGACTGAGCTGGCCATATTCCCACTCAAAACAGTTTTGCTACCCGGTAACAAACTGCCATTAAAAATATTTGAACCGCGATATAGCGACATGATTGCCCATTGCATGCGCGAAGACAAACCATTTGGCATCGTACTGATTTACCACGGTGAAGAAACAGACACAAACTCTGAGATATTTACCATAGGTACCAGCGCAACAGTAACCGACTGGCAAAATCGAGATGATGGTTTACTGGGCATTACTGCTACGGGCCAGAGTCGTTTCCAGATAAAATCTTCTACAGCAGATCATAGCGGATTACTCATCGCCGACATCGAATACCTCGATGAACACATTGAACAGGAAATACCCGATCAATTCTATTACATGAGAGAATTGTTACGCCATATTTCGACACATAAAAGTGAAGATTTTGATAATCTGGATTTTAATACTACGGTGTATCAACTGATTTATCTGCTGCCTCTTGAGAACCCCCTCAAACAACAATTACTCGAAGTTTCAAGCTGTCTTGACCGCGCAATAGTGTTACATGCAGAACTTATTCGACTTGGTGTGATTCAATACATAAAACCTTAAAATTAAAAAGGAATTCTCAGCGTTATTCGTTACACATCAATACTTGTTCAGTTATAATCTTTAACATATAACCCTAAGCAGGAGTACAAAAGTGGCAGTTGTAGTAGCAACAAGAGAAAACATTGAAGATCTGGTTGAACAAAACAATATAGTCATATTTGATTTCTGGGCTCCATGGTGTGGTCCCTGCAAACAGTTTGGACCCATATTTGAAGCCACCTCAGATAAATACGAAGATATTATTTTTGCTAAGGTCAACACCGAAGTAGAAAAAGAAATAGCAGCGCACTTCAGTATACGATCTATCCCAACTATCATGGTGTTTAGAGAAGCCATGTTAGTATTTGCCCAGCCCGGCGTCATCCCAGAAAATGCAATCGGTGAATTGATTGAAAAAATCAAGGCCCTTGACATGGATGAGGTCAAAAAAACCAAAGGAAAAAGCTAACATGAATAAAATTATAGTTTCACTTGTATTATTTTTTTGCGTCTCCGTTTCAGTACAAGCTAAGGAAATGGCCGGCATTACGGTCAAAGACCAGATTACCAGTGCCAATAGTGAAGTATTGAAACTGAATGGCATGGGTTTACGAGAGAAACTATGGATCGATGTTTATGTCGGCTCCCTATATCTGGCAAAGCCTTCAAATAATGTGGCTGATATTTTATCTCAGCCCAATGCACTACGCATTCAACTGGATTTTGTGTATAGCGAAGTCACCAGTAAAAAGCTTATAAAAGCCTGGAAAGAAGGATTTGAAAAGAATCAGTCAAAAGAAAAGCTACAAACCTTGCAAAGCAAGATCGATCGCTTTTACAGCTTTTTTGAAGAAAGCGCTATGAAGACTGACCAGTACGTTATTGATTACGTTCCCGGACAGGGCACTAATGTGACAAAAAATAATGTCCTACTTGGAAATATTGGTGGAGAAGACTTTAAGAATGCTTTAGTGGAAATCTGGCTTGGAAATCATCCTGCCGATAAAAAGCTTAAAAAGGGAATGCTGGGGTTAAAATAAAGCTCTGAGCTAAAAACCTTCCAGAAACAAAAAAGCTGCTCAATGAGCAGCTTTTTTATGCCTGAAAAATAATTTTTCTCACCACGAAGAACACGAAGCTCACGAAGGTTTACAATCAAAAGGTATACCACAACTCAAATTCAGACAGGTTCAATAATATATTTATAAGAACCCAGAAATACCTAACATAACTCTTTATTGTTTACTTCTTCGTGACCTTCGTGTTCTTCGTGGTGCAATTTCTTTTTCAGTGTTAAAAGTCTACAGCCCCTTAAACACTTCTTCAGCAGCGTCAATAGTTTGTTGCAAATGCTCTTCGGTATGCACCGAACTCACAAAGCCCGCTTCATAAGCTGAAGGTGCCAGGTTAACCCCTGCATCCAGCATGGCATGGAAAAAAGTCTTGAAGCGTTCAACATCACAACGACCCACATCAGCAAAAGATTGCACCTTATCCTGATCGGTGAAAAACAAACCAAACATCGCGCCCACTTTATTCGCTGTCATGGCAATTCCATGCTTTTCAGCCGCAGCCAAAATACCATCGACCAGAAAATCTGTTTTCTGCGTTAGAGATTCATAAAAGTCAGGGCGACTGATAATCTCCAGATTTTTTAAACCGGCAGTCATTGCAATTGGGTTACCCGATAATGTTCCCGCCTGATACACAGGACCTACTGGTGCCAGATAATTCATAATTTCCTGCTTACCACCAAACGCACCCACCGGCATTCCGCCACCGATGACTTTGCCTAATGTAGTCAAATCAGGAACCACTCCGTAATGGCCCTGAGCACCGGTTAAACCAACACGAAACCCAGTCATCACTTCATCAATAATAAACACCGCGCCATATTTACTACAATTTTCACGTAAACATTCAAGAAAACCATCAACCGGTGGAATACAGTTCATATTGCCCGCAACCGGCTCAACAATTAGACAGGCTATTTCATCGCCAACTTCTGCGAACAGTTCATTCACCTGATCGATATTATTGTATTCAAGTGTCAGTGTAAGTTCAGCCAGACTTTTAGGAATACCGGGTGAACTAGGCACTCCCATGGTTAATGCACCAGAACCAGCCTTTACTAATAAGGAGTCACCATGCCCGTGATAACAACCTTCGAATTTTATGATTTTGTCCCGACCGGTAAAACCCCGGGCAAGACGAATAGCTGACATGGTTGCTTCAGTACCTGAGCTGGTCATACGAACTTGATCCATGCCCGGCATAATGTCACAGATCTGTTCTGCCAGATCAATTTCAAGCTCGGTAGGTGCTCCAAAACTCAACCCTTTATCCGCAGCCTGTTTTACTGCATCGATTATTTCCGGATTAGCATGACCACAGATCATGGGACCCCAGGAGCCAACGTAATCGATATAAGCTTTACCATCTGCATCATACAGATAAGCTCCTTCAGCACGTTCGATAAACAGAGGAGTGCCACCGACACCGTTAAAAGCTCTTACTGGTGAATTGACTCCACCCGGTATAGTCTTTTGTGCGCGTTGATATAATTCTTCTGAGTTACTCATATTGTTGCTCATTTCAAGGTCCAGATACTTTTAAAAGGTCGCTATCTTACGTAAAAATAGCTGCGATGAATACATTTTGAATAAATTTAGCCGTCTCTAACATCCAGATGTTTTTTAGCCATCCACACCAGAATAAGCACAGGTAAACCCAGAGCAGATGCAAAAATAAAGAAATTAACGTAACCAAATTCATCCACCAGAGTTCCTGAGTAGCCCCCGAGAACCTTGGGAATCAAGGTCATTAAAGAACTGAACACTGCATATTGCACAGCCGTAAAGCTGATATTGGTAAGACTGGATAAAAAGGCTATAAACGCAGCACTGGCCAGTCCTGCGGTCAGATTATCAGCAGAAATTACCACATAAAGCATGTACGGGTTATGACCAACCCATGCCAGCACTATAAACAGTAAATTAGTAACAACCGTCAGTACAGCACCGAGAAAAAGTATTCTCATGACACCATAGCGGATAGACAAAAAACCACCGAGAAAGCCACCGGCAATCGTCATAAATAAACCAAAGGTTTTAACAATGGTAGCAATTTCTATTTTTGTATAACCCAGATCCTGATAAAATACATTGGATATAATGCCAAGCACAATATCCGAAATTCTATACAGTCCCACCAGCGCAAGCAGCAATAACGCTAACCCCTTACCATACCGGGAAAAGAAATCCTGAATCGGGTCAACATAGGTGCTGCTCACCATCTTCCCATTAACAACACCACTCTTTGATAGAAAAAAAGCAATTGATATTGCGACTGTTAACGCCATCAGCAAACGAACTACTCCAATCAGGAAACCGGCAAAAGCTTTATTCCCCAATATGTCACCTAACGCAGACTTAAGTGTATTAACAACATCCGCAGAAAAATAGAACACAGCAATAAAACCGGCGACAGAAAATAAAAACATGGCAAGAAAGCCCACATAATCTTTTGCAGAGTGAAGGTAGTTATCACTTTGAATTTGTTCCGGTTCAGAAATAATTAATGTTGTTGTGACACCAATCAGCATCACGGCAGCAATTATGCTGTAAGTATAAAACCACGCCTGATAGTTATAGGAACCCATTTCAGAGCCATAATAACTGGCCAGGAATAACGCACCCGCTCCAGCGATTAACATGCCTATCCTGTACCCTGCAATATAGGTCGACGACATCAAAGCCTGTAGGTCACTTTCAGCAGATTCGATACGATAGGCATCAATGACAATATCCTGAGTCGCCGATGAGAAGCCCAGCCAGACGGCAGCCAAAGCCATCCAGGTTAAACTATTGCCACTATCAGCCGGATTAATTGACGCCATCCATAAGATGGCAACAATAATGCTGGATTGAGATACCAGCATCCACGCCCGTCTGCGCCCCAGCAAACGAGTCAACAGGGGTACCGGTAATTTATCGATCAATGGAGCCCAGACAAACTTAAATGAATACCCTAAAGCAGCCCAACTGAAAAAAGTAACCGCCGACCTTTCTACCCCGGCTTCTCTCAACCACAATGATAACGAAGAAAAAATTAGTAAAATCGGAATCCCGGCAGACAGTCCCAGAAAAAGCATGGTCACTACACGCGGGTGCATAAAGGCTTTAATCGATTCAAGTGCCCCGGTTTTAGTTTCTAAGTGACTCATGAGTTAATCCGTTGAAATTGAAAAGTCATACTGCATAATCAAAGGAGCATGATCAGAAAATCGCTGCTCCTTATAAACAGATGCCGTTTGTATTAAAGGTTTCAACTTAGGAGTCACAATTTGATAGTCGAGACGCCAACCAACATTTTTATCCCAGGACTGCCCTCGATTTGACCACCAGGTATATAAATCTGCACCCGGCTCAACAACTCTAAAGGCATCCACAAAACCTACGTTATCAAACAGATCGGTTAACCAGGCTCTTTCGTGCGGAAGAAACCCAGAGTTTTTCTGATTGGGTCGCCAGTTTTTTAAATCAATTTCTTTATGCGCAATATTCCAGTCACCACAAATTATAAATTCACGTCGTTTTCTTTTTAATGATTGAAGGTGTAATTTAAAGCTGTGTAAAAATCGTTCTTTTGATTCCTGCCGATGTTCACCTGAAGAACCTGAGGGCGCATACAAAGAAATAAAGGAAATATTTTTAAAGCGAAATTCCAGATAACGCCCCTCATTATCAAACTCACTGGCACCGTATCCCCGAATTATTTCCAACGGTTTGAGTTTTGAATAAATGGCCGTACCGCTATAACCTTTTTTCTGCGCATCGAAATAAGCCGTGACATAACCCGCAGGGTGAAACACTTCATCTTCAAGCTGATCAATTTGAGCTTTGGTTTCCTGTATACAAATAATATCAGCCTGCTGGTCTTGAACCCAGTCAAAGAAACCTTTACGTGCAGCCGCACGAATACCATTTGTATTTACCGAAATAACTTTCATTTATTGGAACAACAATATTAAAGAAAAATAAGATTTCCGACGGGAAAAACCAGCCGATAGGAGAATGATCGGTTATGATACATCGAAAGCGAATCAACAGGTGAACTATGCTCGAATTTCAACATCAATTTCTCGATTATTGCATCCAAAGAGGTGTACTCAAGTTTGGTGAATTTACTCTAAAATCAGGCAGAATCAGTCCTTATTTTTTTAATGCAGGCCTGTTTAATACTGGCAAAGACATGGATTCTCTGGGCAAATTTTATGCCCAGGCAATCACTCATGCAGAGATAGATTTTGATGTAATCTTCGGCCCCGCCTACAAAGGTATTCCGTTAGCTGCCATAACATCCAGCAGCCTGTATCAAAATTTTCAAATTGACAAATCCTACGCCTATGACAGAAAAGAAAAAAAGGATCATGGGGAAGGCGGGTTGATTGTCGGCGCTGAAATAACAGGTGATGTTTTAATAATTGATGATGTTATCACTGCAGGCACAGCCATTCGTCAATCGATGAAACTCATAGACTCACTAGGCGCAAAAGTAACCTCCGTCACCATTGCTCTGGACAGACAGGAAAAAGGTCAGGGAGAACTCTCTGCCATTCAGGAGCTTCAGCAGGAAGGAGTCAACGTGATACCGATCATCAAACTGGCCGACATCATGAGTTACCTTGAACAGAGCGGAGATTCAAAACAGCTTGAAGCGGTACAACAATACCGTGAACTTTATGGTATAGCTTAAAGTCCTGAATTTAGTTCTGATCAAAACATATTCACCACGAAGGCACGATGAACACGAAGAAAAACCAATAACATGAATGGCTATATATAAAAATATAGCCTTGTAGGGTGCGCCGTGCGCACCATTGGCGTTGGTACTGAAATTTCTTGGTGCGCGCGGCGCACCCTACTAAATACTAAATGCCCCTTCGTAACTTCATGGTGAATTACCTACCCCTGAACTCATCAAAAATCGGAACCATTGACAGCTGTTTCGGTCACAACACTATGTCATCTTTAAAACCGATCTATTGGGCAAAATACCTCTGGCTGTTTGTTATTAGCCTGACAGCCTTGTTAGCTCAATCTTTACTCGCAAGTGAAGCTATCACAGTAAAAAGCGGGGTATATCAAACGGCTGTTATCGAACTGTACACGTCTGAAGGTTGCAGCAGCTGCCCTCCAGCTGATCGATGGCTAAACCAGTTAACTAAAATACCCACGAAAGAACTGAATAAACTGATTCTTGCCTTTCACGTGGATTACTGGGATTACATTGGCTGGAAAGATATTTTTGCTAATCCTGCTCATACCAATAGACAACGTCATTTAGCCAGACTAAATCAGCAAAACAGTGTTTATACACCTGAATTTTTCGTTAACGGCTTAGAGGCTCGCGGCACACAAAGTGTTATCAACAAAATTCAATCAACTAATAAGATTTTATCTACCATTGATCTGGCACTGACTTTTCAACAGCAGGATAATAAAATTCTACTCACGTTATCCAGCCAGTTTGATCCCGAGTTTTTAAAGTTTGTAAGATTTGTTGTTTATGAAAATAACTTAAGCAGCCAGGTTGAAAAAGGAGAAAATGCCGGGAAAAATTTACACCACCAACAGGTAGTTCGTTATCTTAGTCCCAAGAAAACCTTAAAATCTAAAATATCTCACCAGATAAAAATCAAACCCGAATGGAATGTAAGCCAACTTGGTGTAGGAGCCTTTGTTCAGTCTAAAAGCGGTACTCATTTTCAGGCTGTTTCCAGCCTGCTAACACCTCAAACCCAAAAATAATTACAGGCTTTAGAGTACAAAATTATGGATTCAGTCTATTATTGAGTTAATACACAAATATATGTAATAATCATCTAAAAGCATTACATTCTAAACTCAAGCCAAGAATGCATATTTTCAACAATTATATTTATAAAATAAGTTCCATCGGACAAATTTTGACATCATGATCAGCAGAGTATTTTCTGTCAGACCAACCTCAATTTTGTATTGTCTAATCTTTAGTCAATTTCTGGCTTTACCTGCTTATTCAGCTCAATTGTATAAATGGGTCGATGAAAATGGTCAGATTCGTTACAGCGACAACATTACTTCCGATCAGTCCAAAAAGGCATTTCAAACTCTTACTCCAGACGGAAGAGTTCTCTCCACGAAAGAAGCATCCAAACCTCCCGAGCAAATTAGAGAAGAGCGCGCTGAAAAAAACAGGCAGGCGGAAGAGTTGCGCATAAAAGCCGAAGTAAACGCCCGACTTGCCGCGATGCAGGAACATCATGACAACGTACTTCTCATGACCTTCACCAATGAAAAGGAAATTTTAGTAGCTCAGGACGAACGTCTTTCCGTTATTGACTCTGTTATCCAGTTACTGAAGAAAAACATTAATACGGAACAGGAAAAATTGCAGAAAGAAGAAGCACGAGCAAAGGCTCTTTACCTGGATAAAAACCTACCCGTGCCGGGTGGTCAGGCTCAAAAAATCGAATATTTTACTGAAAAAGTCCTGACCAAGCAGCAACACCTGAGCCTTAAAATTGATGAACGCGACAAAGTTAAACAACAATATATTCAGGATCTAATCCGATACAGGGAATTAACTAAATTGAAAAAGCAAAAGAATTTAGCCGATGAGGCAGAAAAAGCTCGCCTCAAAGAAGAGAGCTTTTACAAGTAATCAACTAGCCGCGTATTAGCGTGCCAACACCTCGATTGGTTAACAGTTCCAACAGGACAGAATGTTTCACCCGGCCATCTATAATATGACTGGTTTTTACTCCTGACTTAACCGCATCCAGCGCACAGTTAACCTTTGGCAACATGCCTCCGTGAATAATACCTTCATCAATCAAATTATCGGTTGTATGCGCATCAATACCAGTTAATAGCTTCTCTTCATTATCCAGAACACCCGGTGTATTGGTTAATAACAATAATTTTTCAGCGCCTAAAACTGTTGCCATTTTACCAGCAACAATATCCGCATTAATATTGTAAGAAGCACCATCTTTGCCAACTCCAATCGGTGCAATTACAGGAATAAAATTTCCACTGTCCAACATTTTCACCACAGAAGGATCGATACTTTCCACTTCACCCACGTGTCCAAGGTCAATAATTTCAGAAGCCTGCTTATTCTTGTTGGAAGAAAGCTCCAACCGGCGGGCATTAATTAAACCACCGTCTTTTCCGGTTAACCCAACAGCACGACCTCCATGACTATTAATAAGGGAAACAATTTCCTTGTTAACCAGTCCACCCAAAACCATCTGCACAATATCCATAGTCTCAGCATCGGTTACACGCATTCCTTCAATAAACCGGCTTTCCTTACCCACGCGCTCTAACAGTTGTCCAATCTGCGGACCACCACCATGCACAATGACAGGATTTACACCCACCTGTTTAAGTAACACGATATCCTGTGCGAAGCTGCTTTTCAGCGCTTCATCAACCATCGCATTACCGCCAAATTTAATCACCACGGTTTTTTTATCAAGTCTCTGAATATAAGGCAAAGCCTCAATCAGAATTTCAGCTGTATTATTTAAGCCTGTCATAATATTCCCCGTTAGTGACGACCAGAATGACCGAAACCACCCTCGCCTCTTTCGCTTTGATCAAAATCTTCAACCAGTTCAAATGCAGCCTGAACCACAGGTACAAACACAAGCTGCGCTAACCTTTCCCCAGGTTTGAGAGAAAAACTTTCACTGCCTCTATTCCATGTCGATACAAACAGTTGCCCCTGATAATCCGAATCAATCAATCCCACCAGATTACCTAAAACAATGCCACGTTTATGCCCCAAACCCGAACGAGGAAGAATCACTGCGGCCAGTGCAGGGTCAGCGATATGAATAGCCATTCCGGTTGGAATAAGCTCGGTTTGTCCCGGTTGAAGAATCATTTCTTCATCAATACAGGCTCGCAGATCTAACCCGGCAGAACCATCTGTGGCATATTCGGGTAAAGGAAAGTCTTTACCCACGCGCGGATCAAGAATCTTAAGTTGAATTTGTTTCATTTTTTAGTTTCTGGAAGATTTAAATAATTCGGTGATTATATCAATAAGCTCAACTGCTATTAAGCTTTTTGGTTTGAGAGATAACTGCTTAGAGCCATTATTCCAATACACGTTCAAGGCATTATTTTCTACCTCAAAACCCGACTCAGGATCATCAACCCTGTTGGCAGCTATTAAATCCAGCTTTTTATTTTTCAATTTACCCTGTGCATACTGTTCAAGATGACTGGTTTCCGCTGCAAAACCGACGCAGAAGGGTTTATTTACCAATGCTGCAACCGATGCAAGAATATCTTCTGTTTTCACCAGCTTCAGGTTCATTTCATCGTCTGATTTTTTTATTTTCTCTGCAGCTATACTTTCCATTCGATAATCGGCCACGGCAGCAGTTGCTATAAAAATATCCTGCTCATTAATATTTTCCATAACTTGCTGATACATTTCATCTGCGCTCTGGCATGCCAATAATGTAACGGGTTGTGGCGATTGCAGACAAACGGGGCCGGATACCAGCGTTACGTCAGCACCTGCATTTATTGCTGCTTGCACAACTGCGTAACCCATTTTCCCCGAACTGCGATTAGAGATATAACGCACAGGATCTATAGCTTCACGGGTAGGACCCGCAGTAATCATAACTTTGCACCCGCTTAAAGATCCGGGTTTCATTACTTGCACAACATGCTGCAGCAAATCTTCAGCTTCAAGCATTCGACCAGGCCCCGTTTCACCACAGGCCTGATCACCCACATCGGGCCCCCAGATTTGAACACCTCTCTGTTGAAGGGTCTGGATATTTTTTAATGTTGCCGGGTTCTGAAACATTTGCTGATTCATCGCGGGAGCAACAGCAATTTTACTTTTTGTCGCCAGCGAGATTGTTAACAATAAATTATCTGCATAACCATCTGCAAGTTTAGCCAGTGTATCCGCTGTCGCAGGTGCAATAACGAGTAAATCAGCCCAACGCGCTAACTCAATATGATCCATCGCATTTTGCGCATCAGCTTCGAACAGTTCGTTATAAACCGGATTGCCCGTTAAAGCCTGAAAGGTCAAAGGTTGAATAAATTCTTTAGCCGCATCTGTCATCACCACCCGCACATCTGCTCCCTGTTTTTTAAGCAGGCGACAAAATTCAGCCGCTTTATAAGCAGCAATTCCACCAGTAACGCCTAACAGAATATTTTTATTGTTTAAACTTAACATTTGGTCTATTTTACAGAATCTTTATGGAATCAAAACAAAGGATTGTGACATGCCAATAACGAACTGGCCAATGGAAGAACGGCCACGTGAAAAACTTCTACTTAAAGGTGCTAGCAGCCTGTCTGATGCTGAGCTACTCGCTATCTTCTTACGTACCGGCATCAAAGGCAAATCGGCCGTCGATTTATCTCGTGATCTGTTAAATAATTTTGGCTCATTAAGAGCATTGCTCACCAGCTCTCAAACAGAGTTTTGCAGTCATAAAGGTCTCGGACCTGCTAAATTCACCCAGTTGCAGGCGGTTCTGGAAATGGCAAAACGTCATTTAGGGGAAACTCTTAAACGAGACAATGCTCTCAACAGCCCGACTCAAACACGTCTTTACCTGCAATCTGTCATGAGAGATTATGAGCACGAAGTGTTTGGCTGCCTGATGCTCGATAACAAACATCGAGTAATCATTTTCAGAGAATTATTCAAAGGCAGCATCAGTAGTGCAAGTGTTTATCCACGAGAAGTTGTAAAACAGGCTTTAGCCGATAATGCAGCTGCAGTCATACTCGCTCATAACCACCCTTCGGGTATTGCAGAACCCAGTCAATCTGATATTCACATTACCAAACGGCTGACCCAGGCACTTGAACTGGTTGATATTAGAGTTCTTGACCATTTGATTATTGGTGATGAAGTAGTATGTTTTTCAGAGCGAGGGCTTATTTAAAATCATCAATCAGCCCATTACTTAATCTCTTTAATACGATAATTCACTTTATCCAATAATGGTTTAAATCGTTTTTTTGCGGCACGTTTGTTAAGCAAATAAACACCGACACTCAGTAGTGCACAAAATGAGTAATAGATTTTCAATTGCAATGTTAGTTGCGGAATGCCCAGACTATCTACAGTTGCACCAGCAGTAATTAAAATGATTGCTACCATCAGAGGCAAGATGTACCACAGTGCAACAGATTCAAGAAGCTTCTTTTGATTCTCTAACTTTACTTTTTCAATCAACAAAAAACTCAGAATGCTGTCATTTTTTTGTACATTAACTTTTTTTGCTTTGATTAATTTATAAGGTATAAACAGACAGGCAAGAATTGCTACCCATAAACCGACTGACTGCATAAGGCTAACAGAATAAACCAGCTTCCAGCCCCATACTGGAATCAGTAATAAAGCTATTGAAACTTCAAGAATATCACGACGTTTAATAGATTTATCCAGTTTACAGGTTTCTCTTTGAAGGATTTCAAGCACCGTAGCTAACTGCTCATGTTTAACAGGCTTTTTCATTTCACTGTCCCAACCTGCTTTCAAATCATCTAACATCATTTTTCTTCACCTATGTATTGATCTTCAAATGTTGTTTTAATGCGTTTGATGCGTAGTCGCACTGCATTCGCACTAATGCCCACAACCTCAGTAATTTCCTCAGAAGTAAAACCATCCAGATACATCATTAAAATATTTGCATCCGTATCACTTAAGGTATTCATAAAACTATTCAGTATTTCTGCCTGACAGTTTTCCTGACCTGACTGGCTCTCAGGTTTTATCACCTCAGACAAAACTTGTTGTAATTCTTTATGTTTGATTGACTTGCTCACGAAAGTACAAGCAGTATTCAAAGCAACTTTATATAACCAGGTTTCTATAGAAGATTGACCTTTAAATGAACTGTAACTACGCCATAGCTGCATCAGGATCTCCTGGTATATATCTTCAAAATCATGATTCTGGCAATAGCGAGAGGCGATATACCGAATTCGCCCCTGGTTATTCTCTATTACCTGCTCAAACTCTTTATACATAATTAACCTGTTGATATTGATGATTAATAGTTTCGATAACTATAGGATTAGTCTGAATTGAAACAGGTTTATGTCAAAGACAATAATTTTTATTGAGGTCGGGGCATTGAAGATGTGCATTATTGCTGCACAACACAAAAAAATGATTATCAGGAGCTACAGGACAACATTGAACAGCCTGCCCGATGACGCGCCCATTCGGGTCTTTTTGCTGAATAGATTTCCTTTTCAGGCTGATCATCGTAAGGTTTTCTTAATACATCCAGAAGTTCATGTACCATCGAGTAATCACCCTCATTGGCTTTGTCTATCGCTTGTTGAGCCAGGTAGTTTCTCAGGACATACTTAGGGTTTACCTTATTCATCTGCTGCTTTCTATCCAGTTCAGACAGGTTTGAAGCTACAGCACATTCTTTATAACTCCTTAACCAGGACTTAAACTGCGTGAGATAATATTCATCTACCTGCTCTGACCGATACCAGGCTTTATCGAAAATACCGTGCAGTATCAAATCGTCCATAATGTCTAATTCAACTAACTCAAGTTCCGATAAACCTCTAAAAAATAAAGTCATGTCGGTTTCGATTTCTTCCAGTAGTTTAAATAATTTACTGATTAATTTTTCAATTTCCCCGGAGCTATGTGCAAAACCCAACTTGGCAGCCATCATGTTATTCCATTGCTGCTGATAATAATCCCGGTAGTGCTGCAATATTTTTTCCAGCGGAGCTGTGTCATTGATCAACGGATAAATAGCTTCTGCTAATTGCAATAAATTCCATAAAGCAATCTCACTTTGATTTTTAAATCGATAACGACGACCGTTGGCATCCGTGGTATTGGGAGTCCAGCCCGGATCATAATCTTCCAGCCATCCATAAGGCCCATAATCGATTGTCAGCCCCAAAATTGACATATTGTCAGTATTCATCACACCATGAACAAAACCTACACGCATCCAGTGAATCACCATATCAGCAGTTGTAGTACACACTTCTTTAAACCATGTCAGGTAACTATTTTCATCTGAAAGGTTGAGGTGAGGAAAATCAGTTTCAATGGTGTAATCTAGTAATTTCTTTAAATTATTTACATCATTTTGAGCCGAAAGAATTTGAAAGTTTCCAAAGCGAGTAAAGCTCGGAGCCACCCGGCAAACAACAGCACCTAACTCATTTTCAAGATGTCCATCGTAGAACATATCACGAACTACTTTTTCACCGGTCAAAGCCAGGGTTAAAGCACGAGTTGTCGGCACACCCAGATGAAACATTGCTTCACTGCATAAAAATTCTCGCAGTGAGGAACGTAAAACAGCCAAACCATCTGCTGTTCTGGAATAAGGCGTTGGCCCCGCCCCTTTTAACTGAAGACTCCAGCGTTTGTTATTCTGCGTGATGACGTCACCCAGAATTATTGCTCTGCCATCACCTAACTGTCCTGCCCAGTTACCAAACTGATGCCCGCCATAACACATGGCATAAGCACTCATACCGGGCAATAATTTATTGCCCACAAATAATTGAATAAACTCATCATCATGCATGAGCTGTTTATCCAGGTTTAGTTCTTCCAGCATTTCTGTGGAAGCGACAACAAGACTAGGATTACTGACTTTAGTAGGTTCAACAAATGAGAAGCAGGCATTTTTTACCTGCCTACGAGAGTTTTTCAGAACGGGGTCAGCAGGCAGTCGATCGATAAACCGGTTATCAAAAACAAGTTCCTGTAAAGAAAGTTTCAAGGTATTTTTCATGTTGATACCTTAACCCAAGTTTGGTTAAAATAATCAGCGATTAACTCAGGGATAATAGACCCTATCGGGTTGCCCGGCAGGTTTTGAAGCAACCTTCTATTTATTGCTCAGTGATAACTCAAGCCCATCCCGATAATATTTACAGGCGGCTTGTTGCTCATTTAATTCATCACTGTCCAGCAAGTTTGCCAGTTCGAAGCAGCTTTGAACACTGGGTCTGATACCGATACTGGCTTCCAGGTAATTTTGCGCCTTACCCCATAATTTAAGGCGAATACAGATACGCCCTAAAGCCAGTAATAATACATCGCTTGAGCCATAATCCTGTAACCATTTTTCAGTGGTGGCTAACTGCACAGTAGTATCTTCTACCGGTAATCGCCCATAGTAATCAAGCAGATCGATATTCCACTGCTGATTTATTGACTTGACCACTATTTGCTCAATCAATTTACTATCGCGGCTATAACGATTAACAAGGTCTATATAATGCAGAATCAGATCAGCCTGAGTCTGATATACCTTTGGAATTTTTGCCCAGGCCTTGTCCAGTGATTCATCTTCCCTTTCTGCTGCCTCACTCAGACACCCGGTAAATGCTTTTATTTCCAGCTTTGCCAACTTCTCATCTTTAAACAATTTCTTCTTACGAACTTCTGGCAATAGATCACACAATAAGGACCATTCCTGAATTTCATAATACACTTTAGCCAGTAACTTCAGCACATAATCATGTTTTGGTGCTACTGAACGTAAATGAGTTAGAGTAGCGAGTGCTCTTTCTGTCTGACGCGAAGCGAGCTGCAATTCTGCCTGAGAAACCCCAATGGCAATAGCGGCTTCCGGTTTCACATCATGTGCTGCTTTTAAATAGTTATCTCGTTGATCAAATTTATCCTGCTGCTGTGCTGCACGAGCCGCTGCTAAATAATTAATTAATGGATTTTCAGCCAAATCAATAAATTTTAGAAGATTACTTTCAGCCTGCTCGAACCTTCCTTCAGCCAAATCAATTAAGCCAATATTTAATAGTTTGCGACTTTTATCAGCACGCCGCTTTTCTGATTGCTTTGTTAAAGTTGTCGGTAAACGCCAGATTGATAATAGAAACCGTAAAAAAAGTTGTATCAACAGACCACCAACAACCACGGCCACAATGCCAAATGCCAGGCTTGTTTCTAATGAAAAATCAGCATATTTAATGAGCACAAAACCCGGGTCATCCTGCACCAGCAACACAGCCGCCAAAACAGCAATAATAAGAATCAAAAGGCTGATAAATAATTTAACCATTGTCAGTCTCCTGCTGATTTTCCTGTTGTGGCTCATTCTCCCGTTTCTTCTGAACTTGCTTAAGCAACATTAAAGAACCGCTAATATCCGGTAGTTCCGGTTTTATCTGGGATTTCTGTAATGACATTAACGAATCATAAAAATCAGCATTAGCCGCGTTTTTCAAATCGTAATACTCTTTAAACAGGTTTATATTTTGAATCATCAATTTTTTATATTGAAAGGTGTCTCTCTCAAGCACTGACCAGCGAGTTAACTTTAAGTTATCTTCAAGCTTTTCAGTGACATCGACAATAACGGTCTGCGGTGTCTTTTTAACTTTAGGCTGGCTGGTTTTGACCGTTACCAGAGAAGTCATAAACTCCATGACTTTTTGCTGCAGAGGTAAATCAGGATCAATAGCTTCTTTTACAGCGGCGGTAGTTTCTGCTTTTTTAGTTTGTGTCTGATACCCCGGTTTTAAGCTGCTGATCTGGCGCGTTAAGCGCGATAGCAGCAAAGTCATGCCAACCAGATCAGGACGAGAACGGGTTTTTAGCTGAGCAATTTCTTCATTAATTTTCACCCTGACTGGTAACAGCCCTGGATCAGCCAAATCAGCAATCCTGTCACTAGCGGCATTCAGTGTTTTAGCTGAACCTTCAAAATCATTCTCCAGAACCAGTTTATGTTGTGCAACCAGCATAAGGTATTCAATTTCAGCCAGCTTCCAGCCATTTTCATCTCGCCCATACAACTCGTACAACTTTTCAGTGGAACCCGCTAACGCTTGTTGCCCCTGCTCCAGCCCGCTCAATCGGGTATCGGTTTTATTGACTGACTGACGTATAGAATTTATCCCGCTATCCACCTGAGAAAGTGTAGGTCTTTGCGCTAGTTCTGACTGTAATTGCTGGATAACAGCTTGAGTTTGCAGTTTTTCCTGCATGAATAACTGCCATGCCTGGTAACTTCCGGCAGTCATTACCGCACTGACAATTATAAAAAGAAAAATGGGTAATAGATAAGGCCGTTGTTTTCGAGTTTTCACCTGTTCAGTGTCTTTTTCTACACTGAGATCAGCGTTGGCCTCATTATTTTTTTGCTGTTCTATCGTTTTCATGAATGATGATTCAAGTAGTTAGTTGCCACTCCTTTATTGCCTGTAATATTCCTTCGTCACTGGCACTGATGGCGATAATTATATCTGCATTATGTCCCAGATTACGGGCAGTTTCACGCATTCTTTCACTGATTAGTATCCACGGGATCGAGCGAAGTTTTATTGCCATCGCTTCATCCACTAACTGAAAGCAATTAGACAGACCTTCTGCACTGGTAAAAATAGCAATATCAGGAAAATGAGGTTCAGTTAACTGCTCGAAAGTACCCGCGGGATGATCAGGTAAAACACGTCGATAAACTTCATGGTATTCAACACTAGCGCCTCGTTGTCGCAGCGTATCACCCAGTAAATTACGCCCCTGTTGCCCACGAAAGATAATGATCCGTTTCCCTTCAACCTGTTGTAATACCTGTGAAGCCAGTAAACCTTCGCTATTGTAACTATCAGCAGGAATAATATGTGACTCAACACCCTGGTTTTTTAATGCCGCCCAGGTTCCTTTACCAATCACTCCCAACTGCAGTGAATCGGGTAATTTAGCAGGGCTGAGATATTTGAAAGCAAAATCGACCGCATTTCGACTTACAAACAGGGCTATATCAAACTGCTTAATATTTTCATCCAGATGTTCTAAAAACGGAGTTGGAGAAGATGCATTAATCTGAATAGTGGGGAAGTTAATAATACTGAAGCCCGAAAGCTCCAGCATAGTATTCAATTGCTTTGTCTGGTGACCCGGTCGTGTCACCAGACATTTTAAGTTAGGAGTCTGTGCTCCATCAATCATGTAGTTTTGCCAGAATTTCGCCAGCACCCTGACTCAGCAGGTCTTCTGCCAGCTTAATACCCAGCGCAACGGCATCACTGGAAGCTCCACGAATTTCAGCACGTAACACCTTGCTGCCATCAGGTTCTCCGACCAGTCCGCGCAAATAGAGTTGATCACCTTCGAGCACTGCATAACCCGCTAATGGCACCTGACACCCACCATTTAAAGTTTCATTCATTGCACGTTCTGCCTGAACCCGTAACGTGGTATCAGCATCTGCCAACGGTGCCAGCAATTGTTTTACAGCATCATCATCGCTACGGCTTTCTATGCCTACCGCGCCCTGACCGATAGCAGGCAAACTCTCTTCTGGTTCCAGACAGCTGCGAATACGTGACTCAAAGCCAAGACGTTTAAGGCCTGCAGCGGCAAGGATAATCGCGTCATACTCACCATCATCGAGTTTTCTTAAACGTGTATTAACATTACCCCGTAACCAGTCGAGTTTGAGATTTGGGTACCTTTCTCTGATCTGAGTCTGACGACGCAAGCTGGAAGTACCAACTACTGCATTTTCTGGCAGAGCAGCTAAGTTTTCATATTTATTAGAAACAAACGCATCGCGAGGATCTTCCCGCTGCATAATCAGGGCCAGTTCCAGACCCGGCGGAAACTCGACAGGAACATCTTTCATTGAATGCACGGCAATATCGGCTCTACCAGCCAGCATACCTTCTTCCAGTTCCTTAACAAACAGGCCTTTACCGCCTACTTTAGCTAGAGGGGCATCAAGTATTTTATCCCCTTTAGTTTTCATTGAGACCAGTTGAACATCCAGGTCAGGATAAAGTTTTTGAAGGCGGCTACTGACATCTTCTGCCTGCCACATAGCGAGTGGACTACTACGCGTAGCAATCCTTATAGTTTTGAGTGATGTTTTCATGGGAGGGCATTATAGAGCAGCACAGTTGATTCGTGAACAGGCATATGAATAAATAAAAGGCATTCACCACGAACCAGGGCAGGATACGTAGGTACGACTCCAGGGATGGAGGAGGTAGGGCGACACAGGAGTCAAAGCCGAGAACAATGCAGGAGCTATTGTCGAGCCACGAAGAACACGAAGGTTTGATTGATTATAACAGTAGCTATGACTTACGACTTACGACTTACGACTGATAACTGCTAACTGCTAACTGCTAATTGCTAATTGCTAATTGCTAACTGATTAAAGTCCTTTCAAAATTTTACGCACACCAGGCAAATGGCGCCGACTTACTTCCATTTTATCTTCGATTTCGTTAAAAAAGATCTGATGCCCGTCTGCATTATTTTTCATGCCCGCTACTTTATCCAGCCGGACCAGTGCATTGCGGTGAATCCGAACAAAAATCTCGTCAAACTCAACTTCCAGTGCTTTTAGAGGTTCTTCAATCAAAACTTCTCCGCCAGTATGCCTGACCGTGACGTATTTTTGCTCGGCGTGAAAATAGAAAATATCCTCCAGCGCAATCAGTACTAGATTACCTCGCACGCGGGCACAAATATGCCGACGCACTTCATTCAAACCTATATCCTGTAAACGGTCTTTGATTTGTGCTCGATTTAAACGGCTACAAGATGATAGTGCATCTTGCAAACGATCAATTTTCACGGGCTTCAACAGGTAATCTACGGCATGAGTTTCAAATGCCTCCAATGCATGGTCGGCAAAAGCAGTAGTAAAAATAATTGCCGGTGGATGTTTCATTTTAAAGATATGACTTGCAGCTTCCAGTCCATCCATCACCGGCATACGAATATCCAGCAGAATGATATCCGGCTCAAACTGTTCCGTTAATTTTACCGCTTCACTACCATTACTTGCTTCAGCAACTACCTGATATTCATCCAGACCACCAATCAACCGGTTTAACCGGTCTCTGGCAGGCTTTTCATCATCAACTATGATTATTTTCATGTTCATTAAACTAACTAGGTGGTTTTGATTAACTTCTCAGTTTTTTGTAATTGGTATGTTGATTAATACTTTATATAGATCATTTTCAACAAGATGCTTGATTTTTGCCTGTCCCTGATAAGCCAGTAGCAATCTTTCCCTGATATTATCCAGAGCCATTTTGTTCCCCTGACGCCGTTGTGCTGCGCCCGACTCATTCAATGGGTTCGTTATTTCAATCATTAAATTTTGATTAGACTTTATGGATATATGCACTTCTCCGCCATCCTGCAAAGGTTCAATACCATGGTAAATTGCATTTTCTACCAGAGGTTGCAAAATCAGGGCCGGCATTAACAAGTCATCCAGATCAGCATCAATGTCCCAGTGGACTCGTAGCCTCTCATCCAGCCTTAACAGCTCCAGATTTATATAATCTTTCGTTAGCTCAATTTCACTTTGCAGGCTTATCTGGGTATCTGCTTTCAAACTTGCACGAAATAACTCAGCCAGATTTTCAATGGCTCGTTCGGCCTTATCCGGTTCGGAATGGGTCAGGCTGGCAATGGTATTCAAACTGTTAAACAGAAAATGCGGCCGAATCCTGGCTTGCAGGGCCTGTAAACGAGATTGAGATTCAGCTTTGATACCTAACCGGCTAACGTGTTGCACGAAAAAATATCGCAATGACAAACCATATAAAATACAGCTGATCGCTTCATGATAAAGAATGGTTGAAAAAAGAGTGTATTGGCGGAACATGTCCAACCTCAGAAAGTCACTTAATTGAAATGCTAATACTGCCATTACCGCTGTTACCAGAGCCACCACCAAAAAGCTGATAACAGTGGCTGATAACGTACTCTTTAATAGCTTAACTCTTCTTGAAAGGCACAACAAAGCTGCACTGGATAAACCAATCCACTGGATATAGATAGAAACCAGGGCAAAATGAATAAGCAGGTTACCAGGTTCAGCTGTGCTGGATAAGGCCAGTACGATGGCGACTAATTCCAGCACTAAAATCAATCTTAAATTAGTTTCTGAGTTACAAAAATCTGGTAAATAGCACTCAGAAGCCTGAGATGGTTCAATATTAGAGTTATTTTTTGTCATAAACGTCTTGCTTTCCGATAGCCGTCAATGCAAGCATAGACGATTCTGACCATCTCACAGGTTTAAACCTTCAAAAACACTGTGAATCATTTACTAATTGACCGGAACCATAAATGACTAAACAATCCGACTCCCGTATGTGGGGAGGACGCTTCACCGAACAAACTGATGCTTTTGTTGAAGCATTTACTGCTTCTGTTGAATTCGATCAACGCCTGGCCATGGTTGATATTCAGGGTTCTCAGGCACATGCCAAAATGTTAAACAAAATAGGCGTTCTGACTGAAGAAGAACTAACCTCCATCGAAAAGGGATTATCCAGCATTAAAAACGAGGTCGAATCTGGAAGGTTCGAATGGTCTGTTCAACTGGAAGATGTACACATGAATATCGAAGCTCGGCTGACCCAGTTAATCGGGGTTGCAGGTAAAAAACTGCATACAGGACGCTCCAGAAATGATCAGATTGCCACCGATATCAGATTATATTTACGTGATGAAATTAAAGTTTGCCAGCAGTTTATTCGCCAGTTTCAACACGGCTTACTGGATCTTGCCAGCAAACATGCTGATACCATCATGCCTGGCTTCACCCATTTACAGGTTGCTCAACCAATCACCTTTGGACATCACTTGCTAGCCTGGTTTGAAATGCTGGAGCGAGATTTTGGGCGCCTGGCCGGTTGCGCAAAACGCATGAACATACTTCCTTTGGGTTCGGCTGCTCTGGCCGGCACATCTTATCCTTTAGATCGCCAATATACAGCTGATTTACTCGACTTTAGTGCACCTTCAAGAAATTCACTGGATGCAGTAAGCGATAGAGATTTCGCTATAGAATTTTGTGCCGATGCTGCTATCTGTATGACTCACCTGTCACGCATGTCTGAAGAAATGGTCATCTGGTCATCGGCTCAGTTCAATTTCATTGTATTACCCGATCGTTACTGTACCGGTTCATCCATCATGCCACAGAAAAAGAACCCCGATGTGCCTGAACTGGTGCGTGGTAAATCGGGCCGTGTTTTTGGTCATTTAATGAGTCTGCTGACACTCATGAAATCCCAGACTCTGGCTTACAACAAAGACAATCAGGAAGATAAGGAACCTTTATTTGATACGCTGGATACACTACAGGGCAGCTTAAGAGCATTTGCCGATATGGTGCCTAATCTTCAGGTTAAAAAAGGTTCTATGTATAAAGCAGCCAAACAGGGTTTTGCCACTGCGACTGATCTGGCTGATTACCTGGTGAATAAAGGACTGCCATTTCGTGACTCTCACGAAGTTGTGGGAATTGCAGTTGCGTATGCGATTGATAAAGGCAAGGATTTATCCGAGTGCAGCCTGAAAGAATTAAAAACTTTCCATGACAGTATTGAGCAGGATGTTTTTGAAGTATTAACACTGGAAGGTTCTGTCAATTTACGCAATATTACAGGTGGCACAGCACCAGAACAGGTACGTTTTCAAATTGAGCAATGCAGAAAGCTAATCAGCTAAATCTATGTAGGGTGCGCCGTGCGCACCAATTTAATGTCGTTGATATTTCAAAACTGGTGCGCACGGCGCACCCTACAATAGGACAAGTTTAACTTCGACCGATTAACTTTAAACTTTGTTTCAGCCTCCGACTAAAAGATAACAACCAGTTACTCGATTGCTGATTTTCAGTTTGCTTTTCAGGATTAAAGTCTCCACCTACCACTTTAGCATTCGGAAGCGCCTTCAAAATCGCCTCAACGATAGGTTTAGTAATACCCGGTACAGGTTTGTGGCTAATCCATAACAAACTCAGTTTGATATTCAAATCGACATACACCACGACATTCTCAAATGGTTGAAGGCAGTCACGAACCTTCACCAGACAGGATTCTATTCCTGCTTCACTCTGCTGTTTCAACCCAGGAATCAGTACCATAAAGTCACTATAAGGTTTCCCATGTTCATCCCGAGCCGGTGCACGTGACCAGAGAGGGCTGGCTACTACGTAAGGCGTGCAACTAGGGGCGCGGGGTTTTTTCATGTTAAGCCTGTGGAACTAACACCTTTTGCAACCATTGACTAATATCGCCAATCTCTTCAGCACAAACACTATGCTGCATGTGTCGATACTCTTTCCACTCTGGAAAATATCCTTGCTGCTCCAGTCGACTGCGTGACAAATAGGCCAGTTCAGGCCGAACCACCGGATCACTATCACCATGAGCCATAAAAATCGGAACATTTTTATTCTCAGCTGATTTTTCGCTTTCCAGAGTATCTGCCATCGGTAAATAAGTGGATAAGGCCATAATTCCAGCAATAGATTTATTCAACCTCAAACCCGCCTGCAAAGCTATTGCACCACCCTGAGAAAATCCTGCTAATACACAGTTCTCAGCAGGAATACCTTCTGCCAGTTGTTCATCAAACATCGCTTCCAGAGCTTTTTGAGATAACCGAACACCTTTTTCATCCTGTGAGCTGCCGATATCCATCGCTTTAATGTCATACCACGCTCGCATGATGTAACCATTATTAATCGTTACCGGTATCATCGGCGCATGCGGAAATATAAATTTCACTGATAGGTTTTGTGGCAAGTTTAACTCACCAACAATCGGTTCGAAGTCATGCCCATCAGCTCCAAGTCCATGCAACCAGATGACACAATATTCAGGCTTTCCCGAACCTGTCTGGACAACTAAAGGTTTATCGGTCATAAATTTTTTAACTCTTAAATTAATATTATGGAAATTTACAGGTTTCATTCGACAGAATCCATCCTGTTATATCTTCAAATTACGACTATAAATACAGTAATAATTCAAAAATTCATATATTCCCGGCACTAAAGAATGACATCACGTAAAAGAATGGCTCAATTACTTGAGCAAAGCTTAGCTATCGACCCTGCCAGCCGCATCCTGAATTTGCTGTTAATATTATTAATATCGTTGAATGTTATTTCGATTATTATCGAGTCAGTCAATCCCATCTATTTACAGTACCAGAGTCAATTTCATTACTTCAATTTATTTTCTGTCATTATTTTTACAGTTGAATATCTGGCTCGAGTCTGGAGCAGCATAGATTTATCAGAAAGCAAAAACACTTCACCCTTTATAGGTCGACTAAAATACATGTTCACCCCAATGGCACTCATCGACCTGGCTGCCATACTGCCTTTTTACCTGAGTTTATACATCGCCATCGATCTACGTTTTTTACGCGTTTTAAGAATGCTAAGACTGTTTAAGTTAACACGGTATTCTCCAGCTCTCAGCGCATTATTAGATGTTCTACAAAAAGAATCCGAAGCTTTAGTAGCTGCCATAGTAGTTTTACTCATCATGTTAGTAATTTCAGCCAGCGGTATTTATCTATTAGAAAATGAAAGTCAGCCAGAAGTCTTCGGCAGCATTCCTGATGCCATGTGGTGGGCCATGGTCACCTTAACAACTGTTGGTTATGGAGATGCAGTACCCATAACCATGCTGGGGAAAGTTTTCGCCGGAATTATCGGTCTAATCGGTGTTGGCATGCTGGCATTACCGGTCGCAATACTCGCATCAGGATTTGCCCAGAATCTGAATCAAAGAAGACAGAAATACAATAACTACATCAACCATGCTCTAAGGGATGGAAAAATTGACCAGCAAGAACGCTGGGAACTGGAAGAATTACGCAAGGAACTGGGATTAAAATCAGATGACGCCCTGCAACTACTCGATAACGTGATGCGAAGATCCAGGTACCGGGAGAGCGATTTGTGTCCGCATTGTAATAAGCCTTTGGCTGTGAAACAAAAAAAACCGGCATAAGCCGGTTTTTTAAACTTGTCGAATCAACAACTTATAAAAGCAGTTAATTGAAACCTCAGATTAAACTCTGAACTTTCTTCTCAACAATCCTGTAAGTAATAGCAGAAAAACAATACTTGGTGAAAAGCTACCACCACTACCCGATGAGCTTTCAGCCACTGGCTCAACCACATCCACTGGATCAGTAACACCATCATTATCGTCATCAGTATCGGCATTATCACCAATTCCATCACCGTCAGAATCTAACCATTCAGTCGGATCATTAGGGAAGGCATCATCAACATCATTAACCCCATCATTATCCGAGTCTGGATCAGAGTTATCACCACAACCATCACCCGACGTTATCAAATTAAAATCAGGGCAATCACCATCAGTATCGGCAGATTCATTGGGGTTAAGAGGAAAGAGGTCATTAACAGCTCCGTTACCAGCATTTGGTAATGAGATATCAGTATCAATTGCACCATCACCATCAGTATCTGGGTCAAAGGGATCTGTTCCATTTATAACTTCAATTACATCAACAACACCATCATTGTCATCATCGGTATCAGCATTATCACCAGTTCCATCTAAATCATTATCGGCTGACTCAGTTGCATCAAATGGAAAGACATCATCTGCATCATCTACACCATCATTATCCGAGTCGAGGTCTGAGTTATCACCGCAGCCATCACCAGAAGTTGGTAAGTTGTAATGCGGACAGTCACCATCAGTATCGGAGCTTTCATTAGGATTCAAAGGAAAGACATCATCTACAGTTCCAATTGCAGGAAGTGATATATCAGTATCTCTTGCACCATCACCATCAGTATCCGGGTTTAGTGGATCAGTTCCATTGAGAATTTCAATTTGATCAGGTACTCCATCATCGTCATCATCGGTGTCCGCATTATCACCAACACCAGTATGATCTGTATCTAGCCATTCGGTAGGATCAAAAGGAAAAGCATCCTCCGCATTTAAAACTCCATCATTATCAATATCTGGATCAGAGTTATCACCTATTCCGTCACCATCAGTATCATTCGCTTCAGTATTATCCAAAGGGAATACATCTAGCGAATCATCAATTCCATCTCCATCATCATCAGGGTCACAGTCATTATTCAAACTATCACCATCGGTATCGACATTTAGAGGATTTAATGGATGTGTATCCACAAGATCATTACAGCTATCACCATCAGTATCAGGCTTTAGGGGATCAGTTTTTACGACGGCACTTGTTTCTGCAAAATCTGATAACCCGTCATTATCATCGTCGGAATCAAAATTATTACCAAACCCATCACCATCGGTATCTATTGTCTCATCCGGGTTCGTTGGAAAGGCATCATCGGCATCAACAACACCGTCTTTATCCGAATCAATTTTTTTGGAGGTGAAATCGTATGTATCTGCAACTAAAGCATCTGTTCCTAATAAAAATTCATCGACATCCAAAATCCCATCATTGTCATCATCCCGATCTTCATTATTACCCAGTCCATCGCCATCTGTATCAGCCGATTCTGTTGAGTTATTAGGAAATTGATCAACAGAATCACTAAAACCGTCATTATCTACATCACTGAACTCACTTGCTGAATAGGGAAAACGATCATTCAAATTAGGTATCCCATCCCCATCATGATCTGTATCCACGTCATTGGAAGAACCATCGCCATCTGAATTAATTAGGCTTGCTACATCATCTGTGACTTGTATCTCTCCTGTTGAATTAGCCAGAATCTGCGGAGCACCCGAAATCGCCCATATATCTGAAAGCCCATCTATAGAAGATACCGAGACACTAAAACCCAGGCTATCAAATGCTGAACCAGTCGCATCACGTATAACATCAACTTCTGACCAGACCCCACCTATGCTTTTCTGAAACAGATACGCTGAACCAGACTGTGTACCATTAGTTGTTTCAGACCATGCCCCGACTACAGCAACAGGCTCATATATAGCGACTGATCGACCAAATTTATCATTAGCAACTCCATCGCTTGCAATTAATTTTACTGATTGAGTCCATTTCCCTTCTACGTTTCTATTGAAAATATATGCCCCCCCTTTAACATCATCAACTACCACGGCATCCGCAGCATCCGCACCAACAATGATTTCATTTTTATGAATATCTACTGCAATACCAAAGTTAGAAAAGCCTTTAGAATCATCAGGTAACAGCTTGCCTTGCATATTCCAGTTATAATTTTCATCTTGGGTAAATACATATGCAGAACCAGAACCTGTATCCGGGTTATCACTGCCATCACTACCAACGACAATTGTATTGTTAAAAATCGAAACAGACTGCCCAAACCAGTCTTCCTGCTCTGGATCATTTGGTAACAGGGTTTTTTGCTCTTCATCTATACCCAGCTCTACATTAATTTTCTGTGCAAATTGCTGCTTCCAGGCTCCATCAGTATCTTTGTAGAGAATATAAACCTGACCAGACCGGTGCTGAGAAAGAGCACCAACTACTATCGTATTTTCAAAAACATCAATAGAGCTTCCAAACCAGTCTCCACTATAAGCATCTTCTTTTATAATATGTAATCGTCCTGAAATATCCCAGACTCCAGCATTTCTTTCATAGATATAAATAGCTCCAGCATCGAGGAAATCCTGAGTTTCATCTTCACTATCTATATCAAAAAAAGGAGCACCGACAACAGCAATATCGCCATTAACAGCAACAGAGTAACCAAACCAAGCTTCTCGTTGCTCATCATCTACAACATCTAAAAAAGTATCAACATCAGGAGGTTGATTGGTGTTATCAGGTGCCAGATATGCAGGAGTTAGTTTTTGCTGTTCAACCCAATTGCCAGCACCATCATTCACATAGATATAGGCAGCACCCGAATCTGTCTGGGCGTTATCATGTAAGTAAGCCCCCACAATAGCTGTATCACCATCTACCGAGACGCTCCAACCGAAGTTGTCATTTTCCGCCCCATCAGAGGCCGTCAAAATATCTGCAGGATCTATATCCGCTTGCAGAGACAACGAGAAAAGTAAAATTGAAGTGGCAACATAACCAATAAAATTGATTTTTTTGAAACAAGGCATTCGAAACTCCCTTTGAAAAGTAGGCTTTTTATAATACGCTGATAGTATTGAAATTAACTATGCTTTGCAATTCACTTCTTTGCAGGCAAAAAAAAGCCCCGACTAGCGGGGCATCTTTATTATCTGGTTTTAAAGTAGCCTATTTCACCTTCCCCGTCATAGAATCCGAATTACCTTTGTTATCCGCCCAGGACAAAGTAATAGACTCTCCTTTTTCACCATTATATTTAAATGACAGGTAAGGATTCTTCGAAATAGCGCCGCCCCAAACTGCATCCAGTACAGTTTTATCACCAGCTTTAGCCACCACTTCCTGAATATGATGCGCAGGAATCATCTTGCCGGTCTTCTTGTCTTTACGCAGACCGGTTTCCATTGGATGGTTCATCAGACACTTGACCGTAACCATACCTTTCTTTGATTTTGCTCTTAATTTAATTGATTTTGCCATAATGATTTACTCTCTTTAATTTAAGTTAAAATGGCTGTAGTGCGTGTTCAGGTTTTGTTCGTAGCAAGGCATTTCCGCACGGAAAATGTGAGCATATATTCATATGTGATCATTTAAAGAATACATCCCTATATTCTTCCCTTCGGGCCAGCAAAGCTGTTCTAATTTGTTCCTACAAATTAGTGAGTACGGAAATAACGCCGCTAGCGGACAAAAGATGAATTCGCAGTACAGTCATTTTTAGCCACCACAACCACCTATGGTTACCTTCACTTCTTTTTTATTGGCATACAACTTGCCACCTGATTTAACAACCGCCAGCACATTGCCTGTTTTACCCATTTTTATCCGGGTAGAGACAAAAGCCTGTGAGCCATTCAGGTTAAAAGAAGCTACCAGTGGAGAGTTATTTGATTCAGACAATAGTGATATAGATTCAACACCCGCTAGAGTGCTTGAGATCGTGACCGGTACAACTGAACCATTTTCTGCAATATCAGGAGCTTTTATCTTAATATCATCAGAATGCTCATAACTGCCTGATCCTAAAGCAGCGGATAGTGCCGTTGCAGCATCTTTGGCTTCAAAGGCTGCATTTGGATAAGCAGCCAGTACCTGACCCGGAGTCAATAGCCCGGCTGAAGCTGCAACTGCTACCGTGGTCGCAGCAACAGTTGATTTTAATAGTGTTCTTCGATTCATGATTACCTCTCGATGTTTATTGAGTGATGATAAGTATAGTTTCGCAAGCTGAATGTCATATGAACCCGGAAAATGCTCAACTCATCGTTTTAAGACAATAAAATGAGCAACTAATTCTTACTACTTATGTTTGAAAACAATTATTAAATCGAAACCTGGTTTAAAATCTGAAAATTCACCTTGTTAAACAATCTCCTGACAAACATAATATTCACCTTTATTTATATGAGCAGGATTTTGTGTTGAACTGGAAATCTTTCAGCAAATTTGTGTTGATTGCTATTAGCCTTGTGAGCATTTTATTAGTTACAGGTTGTGGCAATAAAGGTGCATTAACGCTTCCGGTAGAAAAGACAGATCAGGCAAAAAATTAACAGTATTGAGTAAGAACATTGGATTATTTTGATTACAACAACGGCCAGCTTCATTGCGAGCAGGTTTCATTTCAAACATTGGCCGAGCAATATGGCACGCCTCTTTACGTGTATTCACGGGCAACACTTGAAAGGCACTGGCACGCCTTTGATTCGGCACTTTCAGATCATCCACATCTAGTCTGTTACGCCGTTAAAGCCAATTCAAATCTGGCGGTACTCAATGTGCTAGCACGTCTTGGCAGCGGTTTTGATATTGTTTCCAAAGGCGAACTTCAGCGCGTGCTTAAAGCAGGTGGAGATCCTGCAAAAGTTATCTTTTCCGGAGTAGGCAAACAGGTTAATGAAATGCAACTGGCACTGGAAGTAGGCATTCATTGTTTCAATGTTGAGTCAGAACAGGAACTGGAAACCCTCAATGAAGTTGCTGCCGACATGAATAAAACAGCGACCATTTCTTTCAGAGTAAATCCTGATGTCGATGCAAAAACACACCCCTACATATCAACCGGCCTGAAAGAAAACAAGTTTGGTATCAGTTTTGATGATGCCGAACGCATTTACCTGAAAGCCAGCAAAATGGGCAATATCGTTATTAAAGGTATTGATTTTCATATCGGCTCTCAATTAACCGAGTTATCACCCTTTGTTGATGCGGTCGATCGCTTACTGGCATTAATAAAGAATTTATCGGATAACGGCATAAAGATCGAACACATGGATCTTGGTGGCGGTATTGGCGTTCAATATAATGATGAATCTCCTCCTCTGCCGGCCGAATGGGTTACTGCATTAAAACAACGCTTTGATAATTTTGATGGTGAAATCATTGTTGAACCGGGGCGTGCCATTGCCGGTAACGCTGGCATTTTATTAACTCGTGTAACGGTTGATAAAAAAACCAAACATAAAAACTTTGCCATTATTGATGCAGGCATGAATGATCTGATGCGTCCTGCACTGTATGACGCCTGGCAAAATATTATTCCTGTCAAAGAAGAGTCAAATGTCGAACCCGCTGTATATGATGTAGTCGGACCGATCTGTGAAACAGGCGATTTTCTAGGTAAAGACCGCAAGCTATCGATTCAACCCGGCGACTTACTGGCTATCCGCACATCAGGTGCTTACGGTTTTACCATGAGCTCAAATTACAATTCACGCGGCCGAGCTGCTGAAGTTATGGTGGATGGCGACCAGCATTACCTGGTGCGCGAGCGCGAAACATTCGAAGACCTTATCCATGGCGAAAGCCTGTTGCCCGAATGATCATAAAATTTACTAAAATGCATGGCCTCGGCAATGATTTCATGGTGATTGATGGCATCAATCAGTCTGTTTCATTTACTAGCAAACAGGTTGCAGAATGGGCTAACCGGCATTTTGGCATCGGTTTTGACCAACTCCTACTGGTTGAAAAACCACAAACTGATGCTGCATTATTCAAATACCGTATTTTTAATTCTGATGGTGGTGAAGTCACTCAGTGTGGTAATGGAGCTCGCTGCTTTGCTCGTTTCGTCACAGAAAAAGGACTCACAGATCAAACCATAATCCCGGTTGAAACCGATAGTGGCCTATTGCAACTCAAAATGATTAACGCTACTCATGTTGAAGTAAACATGGGCATTCCCAACTTTGAACCGGCCAATATTCCACTCGATACAGATAAACGGATGGAGAGCTATCAACTTGGTATTTCTGGTCATGTTGTTGAATTTAGCGCACTGTCTATCGGCAACCCACATGCAGTGATTATTGTAGAAAATATCGATACTGCAGATGTTGAAAACATTGGACCTGCTCTCGAATCTCACCCATTTTTTCCTCAAAGAGTTAATGTTGGTTTCATGCAGATTCTTAACCGGAATGAGTTTAAACTTCGCGTTTTCGAACGCGGTGTCGGTGAAACACAGGCTTGTGGAAGCGGTGCCTGCGCTGCTATGGCCGCTGCAGTTCAGCTAGACCTGATAGATTCCAACGCAACCGCCCATTTAACCGGTGGACAATTACAGCTTAGCTGGCAAGGTGAAGGCCAGCCAGTTATGATGACCGGCAGCACCGCACAGGTGTACGAAGGAGAAATCAATATATGACAAAAACAACTAACGCAGAACAAATCCAGCCAGACACTATGGACGAATCAAAGGTCATGGATTACCTGAAAAATAATCCTGAAACACTGGAACGTCACCCGGAAATATTAAGCCAGCTAACTTTCCCTCATGAAAGTGGTGCAGCAGTTTCACTGGTAGAACGCCAGCTAAAAATACTAAGAGATGACAACCAGAAGCTCAAAAGCCAATTGGCTGAACTGATTCATATTGCCCGTGAAAATGAAGAATTAAGCCAACGCTTTCATCGTTTATCTCTGGAACTGATGGCTGGCGAACACCTGCACGACATAATTGCCATGACTCATGATCAGGTTGAAACTTTCTTCTATACCGATTTTGTTGGCTTTTGCTTTCATGACGAGTTAAAAGATCAGTTCAAAGGACTGGAAAAAGATATTCTTGATTCCGAAAGTAAACATGCCAGAAAAATCAGAAAATGGATGCACAATAGAAAACCTGTTTTCGGGCCTTTCGATCAGGGTGTGCGTAAACTTCTGTTTGCTGATCAGACACAATTAGCTTCATATACATTAATACCGCTTTATCACACCAGAGATATTGGTCTGTTAGTTTTAGGCAGTAAAAGTAAAGACCGTTTCGTTGAAGGCATGGGTACCGTATTTTTAACTCAGCTGGGTGAGTTGATCAGCAGCAAATTAAAAAGCTACCTAAAATAGATTAGTGATATGAATTCCAGGCATTTGCAGTCATTTCTCCAAATGCTCAAGTCCGAGAAGTTCTACTCCCCTCACACCTGTAAAAACTATTCTCGCGACTTAAACCTGTTTTCTGAGCACCTACAATCCAGAGAAATTCAGCACTGGCAAGATGTGGATTATCGAACCGTATCTGCCTTTGCAGCACAACGTTTCCGTCAGGGCAAAAAAGGCAACACTATCCAACGTGAGCTTTCATCGATTCGCAGCTTTTATAAATACCTGATCCGTCAACGGGTGGTGACCAGCAACCCTGCATTGGAAGTTAAGGCTCCGAAAACAGCCAAAAAATTACCCCGAACCTGCGATACAGAACAAATAGATCAATTATTTAAAGCCCACTCTCACGACGATAATTTAACCATCCGTGATTTAGCCATGTTCGAACTCATGTACTCATCCGGTCTACGTCTGGCAGAACTAGCTTCACTCAATTTACAAAGTATTGATATCCGACAAAAACAGATGGTGGTCACCGGTAAAGGTAATAAAACACGTTACTTACCAGTAGGACGAAAAGCCATCGAAGCATTACAAAAATGGCTGAAGATACGACCTGGTTACGTCAAACAAACCGATGAAGCCGCTTTATTTACCAGCAAACAAGGGAAACGAATATCGCACCGATCCATTCAAAGCCGACTGGACAAATTAATTAAATCACAGTCTCTAGGCCAACATGTATCACCCCATATGTTGCGACATTCCTTTGCAACTCACTTACTCGAATCCAGTTCAGATTTACGTGCGGTTCAGGAATTGTTAGGCCATGCTGATATCAGTACAACCCAGATTTATACACACCTTGATTTTCAACACCTTGCTCAGGTTTATGACAAGGCACATCCCCGCGCCCGTAAAAAAACATCAGAGTAGTAAATTATTCGAATATGAATTTTGCGCCCGTTAAACGGCTGACTTTCGAGGATATACAAAAACGTCAAATTGACATTGCAGCCGTTCTAAATTGCACTATCAAGTGACTCTTTACGACCTATGGACTGTGTGAAAACTAAAAGAAAATCAGGTTTGTTAAAAAATCTCCTACCAATGATATCAAGTGAAATAACTGCCCGACTTATTCCACTTGATATCTAAAAACAGTCTTATTAAGCATGCCATTTACCTCTACTTTTTGGGCAATAGTTTTCACACTGACTGCTATGGATTTATTCAGAATTACAAGGTACTAAGCTTGACGTCTACGAGCAAACCCAATACCAAAAAGTCCTGCTGCAAATAGAGCCAAGATTGAAGGCTCAGGAACGGTAGCAGTGTCATCACCACCTCCGCTATCTCCGCTATCTCCGCTATCTCCGCTATCTCCGCTATCTCCGCTATCTCCGCCATCTCCGCCATCTCCGCCATCTCCGCCATCTCCTTCCAGTATTTGAGCTCCTACTAGCTGAGCCCCAATATTAGGAAATTGTGAGACAGCCGCATGTTGAACTCCGACATCATCCGTATAACCCATATAAAGATTATCCATCCAATTTGTTCCGATTCCAGAAACATTGCCCAAGTCGTCAATCGAATAAATATTATTCCAATCCAATTGGTGGCCATAAGTGAATGACATAATTAGAGAAGTGCCATCGTATGAAATCTGATCACCAATATCATTGCTATAGGTGGTATCGGCGTTAGAAAAATAACTAGTACCTGTATTGCCGACTGAAAGGTTATACTTCCATGAATAGATATCTGTGACCGAAATGTTATACAAATCAGTAGTATCTAGAAAACTAATATCAAGTGTATCACCCGAAACTACACCACCACTATTGGACATGAACTGGTCAGTTTCTATATCAAAAGAAAAAACAATTGCTGAATGAGCTGGCTGTATTAGACATGCCGTTAATATTATAATTTTTAAATATCGAGTCATTACCTATTCCCCTGTTTGCTGATCATTGACTAGAACTAACCATTGATGCAATATACATTCCACTCCAAGTTAATATAGATTAATTATATGGTTACAACTACTAATAGTACATTTCAAATCAAACTGTAAAATAATTTGACAGTCTGTAGGTGCTTGTAGTCAATATTTTTTACAAGATAGGGAATAAACAACCCCGCAGCAAGCTGACGGGGTATTGTTGCTAATCGTTTAGAACAGTGCCAGTTGATAGTCACTATGGAGCTTTTGCTATGTTTCACCTTGCCCCTTCACATAATTTCCTATCATTGTTTCATCTCCATGCTTCCCCCGCTGAGCTTGCAAAACACCCATCACTCCAGAACTCCCCACCCCAAAGCTTTTTCCTTACATGTGGGCAGCGTCGAAATATCTCTCTTGCCGTCAGACTCTTTATCATCTGTACTATTTTCTTAACACTATAAATTGGCACTGACTGAACTAAAAAATGAACGTGGTTTTTGTCTGTATCAATCTCTAAAAACTTCACTTCATAACGTAGCTCTATTTCCATACAGACAGCTTTAAGCTCCTTGTCTACAGTCTCATCAAATACTGATCTACGATATTTTGCCGGAAAAACCAAATGGCACATCAAGACCATTACATTATGACTTTTATGTATATACTCACTCATTCACCTATTTTCGCAGCAAGCTGCGGGGAATAGAACCCCAAGAGATTTGCATAGACCTATAGCACCCCAATAAGTGGCTGATAATAGTTTGCTAAAATGTGTAGTGAAGCGGAACCTAGCTAACTGTTAGCAGTCCTGTTTGATTGGCTTGTTAGCTGTACCGAACTCATATACTGGAGTTCTTTATTCTATGAATAGCTTTATTTCAAAATCATTCATAACTGCTAATACTTCTTTTCCTAGCTCTACTCCTACAAACTCAGGGCTAAAAACTAAATTACCCGACATAAATTTAACAGATACATTTACTTTACTATTAGCTGTTGAATTTATAAGAACAGCACAACTATATTTTTCACTATCTGGAAGTGAAACTAAAATGTTATTTTTTTCACCTTCATTTACTTTCATATCAGGTTGAGCTATCAGCTGATTTTTATGATAAACACTGATGTTCACTTCATATATTTTCGCCCCAAAGGAATGACCAGAAAATATATATAAAAGGACGAAAATGATTATGTTTTTAAGTTTCATTTATATCGACTCCTAACTGGATGAATACACAGTACAACTAGCGTCGCATTTCAGCGGGAAATTTAGCCGTAGAGACGAAGGAGCGTAGGTTAAATTTTTCCATGTGCATTTGCCTTGTTATGTTTATTGCTTAACGCTATTATGTGTAAATATATTGGATATTATACACAGTGGTGCTGATATGAGAACAAATATTGTAATTGATGATGATTTAATGACTGATGTGCTTCAAGTTACTGGATTGAAAACAAAGAAAGAAGCCGTTGAATTAGGGCTTAAAACCCTGATTAGATTGAAAAAACAGGAAGAAATTAAAAAATTTAAAGGCAAATTGAAATGGGATGATGATTTAGACCGGATGAGAACTGACTAGTGATATTGGTAGATTCTAGTGTATGGATTGACTATTTTAATGGCAAAGAATGCCCTGAAGTAGATTATCTGGATATTATTTTAGGTGTGAAGCCGGTAGTAATTGGGGATAATATTCTTACAGAGGTACTCCAAGGTTTTAAGGACGATAAAGAATACAAAAAAGCAAAACAGTTACTAACTGCTCTACCATTGTTTCAGCTCTCAAATAAAGTACTGGCAGTTAAAAGTGCTGACAATTATCGAGCACTTAGAAAAAGAGGTATTACAGTAAGAAAAACTATCGATACGATTATTGCTACATACTGTATTGAACAGAATATCCAGCTTTTATTTACTGATAGGGACTTCTTGCCATTTGTTGAATTTCTGGGATTAAAACCTGCCCTTTAAAACATAACGAGACTGTAGGAGGAGGTTGTAAATTAATCTGTCTAACTGTCTACCATTAACTCCACAATGGAGAGGATAGGCAAACTATGATAAAAGAAGACTTACTCGCAATAGCCAAAGATGCTGCTAAAGATATCAAAACCGAGCATAATTAAATACGCTAACGCAAATGCTGCCCAAGATCACCATTGAGGCTGCGCTGAATACCGAGCTTGATGATCATCTAGGTTACGAACAACAACTTCGCTGTTCTTACTTGTCACACATTGGCGGAGCTTTTGCGGCAGCAAAATGGCGTGCCAATTTTGCTGTTTCCGAGTGCACTTTATTTGTTATATCTTTGTTCCACAATAAATGAATGAAGTTACGCTATAAAAATACTGTTTAGAAGTATTTAGACTCTTCATCTCATGAAGAATTGAATTATATTCTTTGATATCAATTTCTCCTTTTTCCACTAGACCAGCAAGATCATGCAACCGGTCATATCCATATTTGCCCGCTTTATATTCTGTTTCCAATAAACTGAAAGAGTCCATATACCCTTGGAATTTACCCTTACCTTGAAACTGCCCCCATAATTTTCTACCCATTAATCCATCGCTTGAATCCATCCATGGTTGCTGCCAATCAGAAAATTTTGCAACAAACTCTCTAATAATATCTTTGTGTATTGAATTATATACTTGTGTATCCCAGTCCCAGTGTGCAAATATTACTTTACCATTTGGCTTTAAGACTCGGTGAATTTCAGTAACTAAAGATTCCTTGTTGATGATGCATTCGAAGGTATCAACAGAAATCACAATATCAAGACTTGCATCGGGAAAATCAAGTAATTTAATGAACCGATCTTGATGAAAGTCTACCTTGGGTAATCTTATTTTTGCATGTTCAACAACATCATAAATAGCGTCAACTCCTATTAGTTTTGAAGTTTTTGAAACGACTTTAGATAGAGACTCCAGAAGCCCCCCCCAGAACCACAACCGAAATCAAGAATTGTATATTCTCTATCGGTATCAATGAATGTCAGAAGTTTTTCATTTAGTAATTGTTTCATGAATTACCTTTTTAGACATAACAGTGAATTCTACAGAATCTGTAAAACTTCAGTATACGAGAATTTTTCAATGACTCCAAATGGCACCGAACAGCCTCACTAACCACAAATATAAATAACAGCTTACCGATAGGAGTTATTAATTTTCAGGCAATTAATCTTATCAGGCAAAACGAAACTGTCACCCAGATTGAACCGTTAAAACCAGTTTACCAATATGTTTTTTTTGCTGAAAATCATCTTGTGCCTGGGTTATCTGATCTAGTGGATAAGTTTTTGCTACTACCGGGATAATGTCTTTATTTTGAATACGTGAAATCAGGTTTTTAAAAACCTCTCGTTCAAGCACAGTACAACCAAATAAACTTAAATCTTTTAAATACAGAGTTCTAACATCCAGTTGAACTATAGGCCCACCAATAGCGCCTGAAACGGCATAACGTCCACCAGGCTTTAGTACCTCCAATAATTCAGGCCATTGTTCGCCAGCGACAAGGTCAATCACAACATCCACGTTATTCAAACCTAAATTTTCAGTGAGGCTTTCACCTCTTATTATGACTTCATCTGCCCCCAGTTTAGTAAGGCCCTCTTTTTTTGACGGGGAAGTTATTGCTACAACATGAGCTTTGCGTGCTTTAGCAAGTTGTAAAGCAGCAGAACCAACACCACCAGATGCCCCTGTTATCAGTATCCTTTCCCCTTTTTTGACATTTGCCCGGGTTAGTAAATTTTCAGCCGTCGAATAAGAACAGGGAAAGGAAGCTAGTTCAATATCTGAATAATCACTTTTTATTGTGTATGCATGCACTGATGGAACAACCGTATATTCTGCAAAACCTCCATTACATTCCGAACCAAAATACCAGGGTATTGATAATATTTCTCCATTAACGTTCCAGAGACAAGGTTCTATCAGAATTCGCTCTCCAATTCTAGATCCATCAACTTTATCTCCTACAGAAACTACCCTTCCACAAACATCAGCACCTTGTATGCGTGGAAAGGAAAGAGCACCTCCTGACCAACCAGCATCTTCGGCTGAGTCGTTATTTTTGGAATACCAGCCCTTACGGGTATTGATATCGGTATTATTTACAGCTGCAGCAGCCACGCGAACAAGAACGTCATAAGGGCCCAGTTTAGGAATTGGAATATCATCCCGGTATTCCAGTTTTTCCTTGCCACCGTGACCGGTGAGATACACCCCTTTCATCGTGCCTGAGATATTTTTCATGATATTGAAATAATTAAATTTAAAGTAATGTTAGCAGTTAATTTTATAGGTGAAAATTCATCATGACTAACTATTTAAATGTTAGATGCCGGCGGCACTGACTTGTCACTCCAGAAACTAAAAAATGAGTAATCGCTTCCGTAAGCATTGATAACCTGAAAAACAATCCTATTCAAAATTCATCGATTAACAGCCATAATGTAATCACTTTAGACAAGCGGCTTACCATCATTCCCTCCCCCTAAAAAGGCATCGGGTTCTCACGCCTTATATTTTCAATCTCTGTTTTAATGTCATCAGACAGCTCAAGATCTATAGAATCAATATTGCTTTTTAATTGATCCATATTGGTTGCACCAATCAGTGTAGAACTCACAAATGGTTGATCATTTACAAATGCCAACGCCATTTGACAAACATCCAGATCATGCTTTTTTGCCAGTTCAACATACTTTCTAATGGCAGCATCCGTCTGAGCATAAACCCTGTGTTCCGGACGTGTTTCAATGGTTAAGCGTGCACCTTCAGGGCGAGCACCATCGAGATACTTCCCACTTAGCATTCCGCGAGTCAGGGGTGACCAGGCTAGTAAACTACAATCCTCATGCAGCGAAATTTCACTCAGGTCAGGCTCAAAATGGCGACATAACAAAGAATATTCATTTTGAATTGAGGCCATACGAGGCAAATTATGTTGCTCTGCTAACTGCAACCATTTAGTTATACCCCAGGCGGTTTCATTAGATAAACCAATGTGACGAATTTTTCCATCCTGTATTAATCCCTGCATAGTTTGCAAAACTTCCAGAAAATTGTCCGACTCAGCCTGAGCATCAAATTTTGGAGCAAAATCCCAGATTTTTCCAAAATGATACGAACTCCGGTTAGGCCAGTGCAATTGATAAAGGTCTATATAATCTGTTTTTAATCTCTTTAAACTACTCTCAACGGCCAGGTGAATATTTTTTTTATCGATAACACTATCACCACCTCTGATCCAGGCTAAACCAGGCCCGGTAATCTTTGATGCAAGAATAACTTTCTCACGATTTTGCCGCGCTGCAAACCAGTTCCCAATAATGCTCTCTGTTGTACCAAAGGTGTCAGGGCTCGGCGGTATCGCATACATTTCAGCCGTGTCAAAAAAATTAATGTCTCGCTCAAGTGCATAATCCATCTGCTCAAAGCCTTCGGCCTGCGTATTTTGAAAACCCCAGGTCATCGTTCCCAGACCAATTACACTTATATCTAATCCTGTTCGCCCTAATTTTCTATATTTCACTGCAATACCTGAACGTTATGAGAAGCACTGAATAATAATACAAACAGATTTCAATTGTCACCGATCAGTTGGATCAAGTATCGACTCTACTTCAGGCAATAATTTCCCTCTCTTGAATTTGATTAACCCTACCCCCATATTCACCAGTTCATATACTATGCACACCCATATCAGGTGCAGACAGAGGAATTATTTTGGATCAATTCAGAGGCACAACCATTCTTTCGATACGTCGCGGTAACTCGGTCGTGATCGGTGGTGATGGACAGGTCACCATGGGCAATACCGTGATGAAAGGCAATGCTCGTAAAGTTCGCCGTTTACATAAAAACCAGGTTATTGCCGGATTTGCGGGTGGCACAGCAGATGCTTTCACCCTGTTTGAATTATTTGAAGGTAAACTTGATAAGCACAATGGCCAGCTTGTTCGCTCTGCAGTTGAACTGGCTAAAGACTGGCGTCAGGATCGCGTATTGCGCAAACTCGAAGCACTTTTATGCGTCGCAGATAAAGATGCATCTTTGATCATTTCAGGCAATGGTGACGTCATCGAACCGGAAGATGACCTGATGGCAATCGGCTCCGGCGGACCCTTCGCACAATCAGCCGCTCGCGCCATGCTGGACACTACCGAACTACCCGCTCGGGATATCGTCGAAAAAGGCTTAGCCATTGCAGCAGATATCTGCATCTACACCAATCACAATCGCACCATCGAACAACTAGATTTTTAACAGCATGGACAATCAAATTAGCAATCAATCCCCCATGACCCCACGTGAAATCACGCAGGAACTGGATAAACACATTATCGGGCAGGACCAGGCCAAACGTGCTGTTGCTATTGCACTGCGTAACCGCTGGCGTCGCATGAACGTGAGCGACGAATTACGCAACGAAATCACTCCCAAAAACATTTTAATGATCGGTCCGACAGGTGTCGGTAAAACCGAAATCGCTCGTCGTCTGGCTCGTTTGGCCAATGCACCATTCATTAAAGTTGAAGCCACTAAATTTACCGAAGTGGGTTATGTCGGTAGAGATGTCGAATCCATCATCCGTGATCTGGCAGACTGTTCAGTAAAAATGACACGTGAATCAGCAATGGATCGTGTTAAACACCGTGCTGAAGATGCCGCAGAAGAACGCATTCTGGATGTATTACTGCCTCGCCCAAAAGACTTTGATGAAGATGCTGCCGATTCAGGTTCCAGCAATACCCGTCAGAAATTTCGTAAAATGTTACGCGAAGGCAAGCTGGACGATAAAGAGATAGAAGTTGATTTACAGGCGCCCAGTGTTGGCGTCGAAATCATGGCCCCCCCCGGCATGGAAGAAATGACCAACCAGCTTCAGGGCCTGTTCCAGAACATGGGCAACAGCAAAACTAAAACTCGTAAACTAACAGTAAAAGATGCACTCAAATATCTAACCGATGAAGAAGCTTCCAAGCTGGTTAACGAAGAAGAGATTAAAATCTCTGCACTTGAAAATGCCGAGCAAAATGGCATCGTGTTTATCGATGAAATTGATAAGGTTGCCAAACGTCAGGAAACCAGTGGCGCCGATGTTTCCCGCGAAGGTGTTCAACGTGATTTACTACCACTGGTTGAAGGTTGCACCGTTTCAACCAAAGCCGGCGTGATTAAAACAGACCATATTCTATTCATTGCATCTGGCGCTTTTCACCTTTCAAAACCTAGTGATTTAATTCCCGAACTACAGGGTAGACTACCCATTCGTGTTGAATTATCAGCCCTGTCAGTTGATGACTTTGTGCGCATATTACGTGAGCCCGATGCATCCCTGACCGAACAGTATAGCGCGCTAATGGCTACTGAAGAAGTTACTCTGGAATATACTGACGAGGGTCTACAGAGGCTTGCCGAAGTCGCTTACGAAGTTAATGAAAAGCAGGAAAACATTGGGGCAAGACGCCTTTACACAGTAATGGAAAGATTACTGGAAACTGTGAGCTTTGATGCTTCCGATATGGCTGGACAGACTATCACAATCACCGCCGATTACGTCAACGAACACCTGGGAGAATTGTCAAAAGACGAAGACCTCAGTCAATATATTCTTTAAGCAGGCATTTTTATGAGCTCTACTAAACCTACAGAAATCAACTTCCACAAAGTATCACAAATACTAGAGATTGCATTTGGCGACAATTCTCGCTTTTCTATGCCGGCAGAATATTTACGTGTTTACTCACCTTCAGCCGAAGTTCAGGGGCATGGTCCCGGGCAGGAAGTTCTGCAGATTGGTAAAGAAGATGTAAAAATCACTCACCTCGAACCTGTCGGTCACTATGCCGTGAATATCATTTTTGATGATAACCATGATTCCGGTATTTACAGCTGGGAATATCTGTATCAACTGGGCGCACATTTTGACAAGAAGTGGGAATCTTACCTGGAGCGCTTAAAAACCTCCGGTTATACACGCAAGGAAAACAAACTCGATATTAAATAACATTTCACTGAAATCACTGGTGCGCAATGCGCACCTTGCTTGCAGAAAAAGAGCTTAAAATTCATTCTTGAATTTGTTTAATACGACTCAACCCTAAATACTACTGCTTACAAACTCCCGACACTCAACTATCAGTGCTTCAAGTAACGTGACCGGTACAGAGTCAGCATGTTGTAATGCAATACCCCGCATGATCAACGCCGCCTGTTTTTCATCGAGCAAGCCCTTGGGTATAGCTTCACTATACACCCATACGCTTGCCTGCTCTGGACTAATCACCTGTACTTTGTTTGCTCGAACTGCAGCCACAGCCAGCAAGGCAGCCACAATTAAATCCACTGCAGGTCCGGTTATTTCTTGCTGTAACAAAGTTTCTGCTGCCTTCAGTCGCTCATTTGCAAAATGTATCAAAGCTGGTATCACTTCATCCTGCGGTGCTTCTGCTGCATCATAGTAAACCGGTTGTTGTGCTGAAAAGAGTCCGAGTCGACTTAAGCCGTTTAAACTCACCAGATCGATTAGCGCAACCTGAATCTGACTGGTGTCAGAAAGTTTCCGAGAAAATATCTCTGCATCGTCATCAACCCTGTCGATAATGACCAGCAAGCCACCATTTGCGCCCATAATGCGTTCTATGCGTGGACCCAATGCCTGTTGTAAAGCTTCAATACAAGGTGTAATTTCTGCTTCAATAGCACTATTCTCTCTTCCCTGTCGGGGAGAAACATCGGTAGTAATTGCCTCTGGTAATTCTCCAGAATCCTCAACAGGCTCAATTTCAGCTCCTGCAAATTTTTCAACCTGCGTCAAATCTTCAACCAGTTTTTCCAGTAACTTTGGCGAAACACCGACCACATCTTCACTGGCATCAGGGTCAATCACATTATCAAACAGGTTTTGTTTATTTTGCACCAGTTGCAACACCCGTCCCTCATAACCTTCCACAGTCACCATCAGAATAACCTGCACTTTTTCACGCTGACCCAGGCGGTGTATGCGTGCAATGCGTTGTTCCAGCACAGCGGGATTCCACGGAATATCGAGATTGATCAACACCGAAGCACTTTGCAGGTTAAGCCCGACACCACCCGCATCGGTTGAGATAAAGACCTGTATCGAATCATCTTCGCGAAATCGATCCATCAACTCTCCTCGTTTTGCCGTTGGCACACCACCATGTAGACGAACACATCCTAAACCCATTTTTCGTAGTCGCTGTTCTACCATTTCGGTCATCATCGCCCATTGCGAAAAAACCACCGCTTTTCGCCCACCCTGCAGACATAGTTCATCCAGCAATTTATCCAGTTCATCAAGTTTGGGGGCTCCCTGAGTTTCCTTGTCCACCAATCCGGCAGCATCACAAGCCATGCGTGCCTGCTGTAAAGCAGCCATCATGCGGTTTTGTTCACCCGGTGTAAGTGGACGTTTCTTATTAATCTGAGCCAGAGTGGCAGCTGCCTGCATCGCAGTATCGTGTAATTCTTGCTGCATATCCGTCATTGGCAAATCTATTTGCTGCTGGATTCTTTCAGGAAGCTGGTCGGCCACCAATCGACGATCCCGGCGTAACATAACCGGTGCCAGACGTTTACGCAATTCAGAAAGATTGCGATAACCCAGTACTTTTCCTTTCTCATCGGTAATATGAAAATTGATAAGATATCGCCATAAAGGTCCTAACACCCGGGAATCAACAACCTGCATCAGGCTGTACAGATCTTCCAAACGATTTTCCAGCGGTGTACCCGTCAGTACAAACGCAAAACGCGATGGAATCAGTTTAATCACCGTAGCAATCTGGGTGCGCCAGTTCTTGATACGTTGAGCCTCATCCAGAATCAACAGATCAGGACTGAATAATTCATTGATAACAGAAAGGTCACGCAGCACCAGCTCATAATTGATAATGGTAAAAACACATGCTCGCCGATACTGTACGCCCCTCGATTGTGCATTGCCCTGGATAATCTGTGTTTCCAGCCCGGTGAACTTACTGATTTCCCGAGACCATTGATGTTTTAACGAAGCAGGACAAACGATCAGGACTCGTTCAACATGGTCATGTTTATGTAACCAGCTGGCAGCCGCTATAGCCTGTAAGGTTTTCCCCAACCCCATATCATCTGCCAGTAAAGCTCTGCCATTGGCGGCCAGAAAGGCAACTCCTTCAACCTGATAAGGATAAAGTTTCGCGGTAATGCCCGGCAGTCGGCCTCCACTACTGATAATTTTTTTGCTGATAGTCTGTGCACGAGTGATATGAATTTCATCCGCTGCTATTTTTCTGGCAAACCCCATAGCATCCTGTCCCAGATCTATATCTTCACGATTTTCAAGCTGCTCAGCGAGTCTGAAAAAATCATCAGGCAGTCGACCACTAAATAAGCCCCGCTCATCAAAATATTCCTGCAAAACGTCTTCCAGTTCATCATTAATAACTGACGGGCGATGCAGTGCAATCTTCGGTGCCTGCTCAACATCCCAGTTCAAAAATATATAGGGATAAGGGTTACCCTGCCGTTTCAGTCTGGCAAAATTTTTCAATTTACTGATCTTTTGCATGACCGCTTCAATATGTTTACAGGTCCCTAGTTGGTTACCAGCAAAATCGGGGCAACTGCAGTAATTTGATCGCTGTATGAGTGAACGAATATGCACCTGATAACAACCGGAAAAGCGACTACTTGCACTGAGAGACCGAGCTTTCCAGAGACCAAAACCCTGTTTACCTCCCTGTTTTTTTACGTCAACTTCACTACGACCACTTTTTATTCTTTCATCTATCGCATTATCAAACGCACCCTGAAGTTCTTTGCCCCCCTCTTTTTCATCCGCATAGGCGTACAACAATGCAACAGCATGGTGGCAAAACACCGATTCATCATTACAGTCACAGGAAACGATCAGATTGCCATCTGCATCATATTGCAAGCCGGTTGACAGGGTTTCAGTGGATTTCATATCTTCCACACAGGCCAGTAAATAATCACCTTCACAATCCAGTTCTGTTACGCTGTTCTGTTGAAAATGGGCCAGACCCAATCGAATGGTATGCTCTGCAGCCACTGCCTGCATTTGTTCCATATCAAAAATAAAGGGGTCTTGTTTAACTGCATTCTCATTCATTTGGGGTAGGTTCCATATTAAACTGGTAAAAACTATCGGCTAAATTATACTTTAAGCCCCGAAAAAACAAACAAGCAATACTGATGGAAAATCTTCAGCAACACTTACTGAAAAATTTCGGTTACAGCGAATTTCTACCCGGGCAGCAGCAAACAATCGAACATCTGCTAAATGGAGACTCAGCTGCTGCTGTGTTTCCTACCGGGGGTGGAAAATCACTGTGTTATCAATTAACAGCACTATTATTACCCGGCGTCACGCTGGTTGTATCGCCGTTGATTGCGCTGATGAAAGACCAGATTGATGCACTGGTAAAACGCGGCATTAATGCCAGCCGGCTTGATTCCAGCCTGAGTGCTGATGAGTATAAAGATGTTATCAGCCAGCTTAGAAACGGTTCACTTAGCCTGCTCTACGTGGCGCCCGAACGCTTTAATAACGAGCGTTTCCGCGAATGCCTGCAGCATATTAATATCTCACTGTTTGCAGTGGATGAAGCTCACTGTATATCCGAATGGGGGCATAATTTTCGCCCCGATTACCTGAAACTGGCTGGATTTGCACATAAGTTTAAAGCCGACCGCATCCTCGCTCTCACCGCAACCGCAACCCCGCCAGTACTGGAAGATATCTGTCGCCAGTTTAAAATTTCTACTGAATGCGCGGTTCGTACCGGTTTTTACCGGGCTAACCTGACATTAGACCTAAAAGTGGTAGCCGTTGAAACACGTGATGAACAATTGCTTAGACATATTCAGAATCAACCGCCAGGTGCCAGTATCGTTTACGTTACCCAGCAAAAAACAGCTGAACAGGTAGCTCGCCAGTTAGCCGATGCCGGGTTGCCCGCAAGACCCTATCATGCCGGTCTTAAAACAGAATTGCGCAACGAAGTTCAGGAATGGTTCATGACGACTGACTTTGCCATCGTGGTAGCTACTATTGCCTTTGGGATGGGCGTCGATAAGCCTAATATCCGCGCTGTTTATCATTATAATTTACCCAAAAGTCTGGAAAATTATTCGCAGGAAATCGGTCGAGCCGGTCGCGACGGCAAACCTTCAATCTGCAGAATGCTAGCCTGCACCGATGACCTGAATGTATTGGAAAATTTCATTTACGGCGATACTCCAGATGCATCATCAATCATCGCTCTGATTGAAGGATTTTTCACACACAGGTCAGTAGGAGAAGAGCAGGATGTTAGCCTCTACTCGATGTCATTCGAATACGATATTAAATCACTGGTATTACGCACCCTGCTAACCTACCTGGAACTGGATGGCTACCTGCAGGGAGGCACGCCTTTTTATGCCGACTACAGTTTCAAGCCGCTGCAAAGCTCTCGCCAGATACTGGGGCGCTTTAACGGTGAAAGAAAGGTTTTTGTTGGCAATTTATTTCGCCAGGCAGTAGCGGGTAAAACCTGGTTCAAACTGGATCCTGCCGAGGCTGCCACTAATCTTGGCACCAGCCGTGAGCGAATTATCAGCGCGCTCGACTGGCTTGCAGAACAGCAATTACTGGAAGTTAAGGTGGCCGGAGTACGTCAGTCTTACCGCATCACTCGCCAGCCCGAATCCACAGAGTTACTGGCTGCAGACTTACATCAGCGTTTCCAGAAACGAGAACAGGCTGAAATAAATCGTTTGCAACAGGTGTTAGACCTCATTGCGCTTAATGACTGTCAAACCAACGCACTCTCGACCCATTTCGGTGAACAGCGTAATAAGCCCTGCGGACATTGCAGCAGTTGCAATAAAAATAATGACAAAATTGCAGAAAATTGGACAGTTCGACAATCTAACAACCTGGAAAGCAGTTTCTGGAAACAGGTGACACAACTGGAATCAGAACATTCAGTGATATTATCTAACCCCCACTCGCTTACCCGTTTTCTGTGTGGAATTACATTCCCTAAGCTAATTCGAAACAAACTCACCCGACATCCATTATTCGGTAGTGCTGAAAAGCTTCCTTATGCAGAGGTATTACAAAAAGTAACTTCATTGGAGCTTGCCCAGTAAAGCAGAAACATTTTGCTTACGACAAGTTGATATACAACCGCGAACACGACTAAATATTTTTCCTTCAACACTACAAAAACAACCTGATATTTTCTGCCGAACTTAAATCATGCAAATATCATTTTTTGTTCACTACAGGATGCAATTTTTTCTAGCAATCTAGTTTTTTCATAACTTTCGGCAGCAGAGTGCCAGTTGCGGTCGTTCCTGATAGACTGTAGGCAACTAGAAGTTTTGGATATAGCAGTCATAGCTATAAGTGTCTGATACAGGCTCTCTTTATATTTCCTTTACTCCTTTATTCTAAGTATTTCTTCCATGAGTCCTCTTTTGACAGTAATATAAAAATCATGAAATGGTTGTCTTTATGGATAGCCACCATCCTTTTGTTATTTTTTTTATCTGATTCCTTAATAGATTTAAGTTTAAACTCAATCACTTTATAGCTTTTATAATAGTTTGTTACCCCTTCATGGAAGAGATTAGTATCGCTAATATAATTTTGTAAAATATCTTCAAAAACTTGTGTCTTACCAAACCCAATCAGGATAGTGCCAATAAATTCTCCTTTATCAGGTATCGATTGCCTAAATACAGTGTAACCCTTATGTTCAAATCTATTATCAACCCAAAAACTCGCTGGTAACGTTATCATCTTCCCCCAAGTATTGATTTTCAACCCGTTTTTTACTTCTTCCTCTTCCATAAAAGTCAATAATATTATTATTGATAATATAAAACAGCACACAAAAGCAGCAATACACTTCCAATTATTAATCATGCACATCAACACTCAAATTTGACTCTTTTGCACGGGCTACACCTTCAATGAATCCAGTCTTTATTTTCATTGTTTCACCTGTCAGTTTGAATGATTTATTATACCTTAAACAGAGTTTTCACACACCCTGTTGACTGACTTGCCATTGCCTTCAACATGTCAGGAACGACTGGTTACGTCACTTTAGAATCAAAGACTACAGCCTGTCAGGAATGGCAGGATCGGGTCGTTATGTTAATCTACACATAACGACCTTATGTGTAGCTCTCAGTTATGTGTAGTAGCAATTCCAGATTGCATATCGGCATAGAATTTAAAGGGTCTAGCCAATATCGAACTACACATAATTATTGTACCGGCATCAATTTATCATTTTGATGTTGTAGGATAATCGCTATAGAGGGTTCTTGGCGACTTTCAATTGCTTATTTTATCTCCAAATTGGCATTTTTGTAACGATGGCTCCTGAAACGGATGAAACGCTGTTTCATAATCCCAGTAAAATTATGTCAAGTTATTGAAAATTAAATTTGTCTGCACCCAATGAAATCGTGCTTCTCAGCCGATAACCATTTGCAAATTACACATAACTGATAACTACACATAAGGGTCGTAAAGAGCCATTCTATGAATACTGCTCTTTATGATTTACCTAAGCTGTCTAAGGAATTTATACCTGCGGGTTCCCCACACTTGTCTGATGTTAATTTATCCAAAAGCTGACCTGAACGCCCTATTCTGGTAAGGTTCGCGGTAGAATTCTACGAGCATCTGTTATGAACGATCAATCCACTACCCATTTCGGGTTTTCACAAGTCAAAAAGGAAGAAAAAGCAGGCAAAGTCGCCGAAGTCTTTGATTCTGTAGCCAGTAAATATGACATCATGAATGACGTCATGTCATTTGGTGTACATCACCTATGGAAAAAATTCACTCTGGAACTGTGTGGCTTACGTGAAGGACATAGGGTGCTTGATCTGGCAGGTGGTACAGGCGATCTGGCACTAAAACAGGCGAAGATGGTGGGTGAGTCAGGCCACGTGGTTCTGGCTGATATTAATGGCCCGATGTTACGCGAAGGCCGTGACCGGGTTCTCAACAAAGGACTGGTTAACCGCATTTCCACCAGTCAGTGTAATGCAGAAATTCTGCCCTTTGAAGATAACAGCTTCGACTGTATCACCATCGCATTTGGTTTACGAAATGTTACCGACAAAGCTAAAGCCCTACGTTCTATGCGTCGAGTATTGAAACCGGGTGGACGCCTTTGTGTTCTGGAATTTTCAAAACCACTGTATGAACCACTGGAAAAAATATACGATTTTTATTCATTCAAGATTTTACCAAAGATGGGCGAAATCATTGCCCAAGATCGAGACAGTTATCAATACCTGGCCGAATCCATTCGCATGCACCCCGACCAACAGGCTCTGAAAAGCATGATGACTGAAGAAGCAGGCTTCGATGAAGTCGAAATTTTCAACATGACCGGCGGCATTGTGGCTTTACACCGAGCCTTTAAATACTGATTTAATCCGATGACAAACTTTAGTCATTACCAGTTTCACTATGCCGGATTCGGGCGACGTCTGATCGCTTTTCTACTGGACATGTTGATGATCAGTTTGATCACAACCAGTCTGGCAGCAGTAATATTTGGTTTTGATTCTGTTTTACAAATGCAGGAAATATCCGTCAATTATCAAATTGACTGGAACATGTTGCTTCTGGATCAAGCACTTCCTGCTATCTGGACCATTACTTTCTGGCTTGCCTGGAAAGCAACTCCAGGAAAATTATTACTCGACTGCCAAATCCTTGATGCAGACACGTTACAAAAAGCGAGTTTTAGCCAGCTTATCCTGCGCTATCTTTGTTACATCATCTCTGCCCTGCCACTAGGCCTGGGTTTTTTATGGATTGTATTCAACAAAAGAAATCAGGGCTGGCACGATAAACTTTCTAACACTGTCGTTATCTTGCAGGATGAATCTCTGCTGAAACTGGACGCATATTCATGAGATTTTTAAATGATTGAACAATTGGGTAACACGCTACTGGGATTTGCTGAAATGGGTGGAAACCGCTTGCTGGGCATGGACCCGCAAGTTCTGCAACATTGCAACGAATTACAGGGCAATATCATTGCGATTGAATTAACCGATATACAGAAAACCATTTACTGCCATCCCGGCTCATGGGGTATGCGCCTGAGTTTACAAAAACCAGGCAAGGAAGTTGATTCAATAATACGCGGGCGTTTGCTTGGCCTGGTTAACCTGTCCATGCAGCAGGAAAAACTAAGCACAACCATGCAGGAACGTATCGAAATAATCGGCAATCCATCTGTAGCTCAAAAATTTCAAAAAATTCTGACCGAACTGGATATTGACTGGGAAGAAGAGCTATCAAAACACACTGGGGACATCATGGCTTTTCGTATTGGTCAGGGTATTCGTAAAACCCACCAGACGGCCAAAGATATTTTCAATTCACTGACTCACTCCGGCCGTGAATATTTACAGGAAGATAGTCATCACATGCCGACTCTTCCTGAGTTTGAAATCTTTCAACAAAATGTCACCCATACCAGACATGATGTGGATCGCCTTGAAGCCAAAATCAATCAACTGTTAAAAAGACTTTAATATGATTGCTTCATTTTACCGTCTGTTTATTATCAACCTGACTCTGGCACGTTTCGGTCTGGATGAAATCATTCTTTCCATTCATCTGTTTGCGCCACTACGCTTTCTGGTTTATTTAAATCCTTATAACTGGTTTCGCGATAAAAGTATTTCCCAGGCAGAACGATTACGCCTGTGCATAGAATCACTCGGTCCAATTTTCATTAAATTTGGACAGTTACTCGCTACCCGACGCGATTTACTCGATGATGAGCTGATCAATGAACTGGAAAAGCTGCTGGACAGAGTTCCTCCGTTCCCTGTTGCTCAGGCTCGTAGCATCATTGAAAAAGAACTCAAACAACCTCTGGACGAAGCGTTTACATCGTTCGATGAAAACGTACTGGCATCAGCTTCTATCGCACAGGTGCATGGTGCAGTAATGAATGACGGGCGTGAAGTCATTGTAAAAATAGTTCGCCCCAATATTGAGAAAGCTATTCGTAAAGATATCGCTTTATTAATGATGCTTGCACGGCTTGCTGATCGTTACTGGGTACACGCCAAACGAGTCAAGCCTATTAAAGTTGTCGAAGAATTTGAAAAGACTCTGATCAATGAACTCGACCTGGTTAGAGAAGCCGCCAATGCCAGCGAGTTACGCCGCCACTTTATCGATTCCGAAGACCTGTATGTACCAGAAATTTTCTGGGATTATTGCAAAACCAATATGCTGGTGATGGAGCGGATAGATGGCATACCCGCAACTGACATCAAGCAGTTAAACGAACATGGTATGAATCTTGAAATTTTATCCCGAAAAGGAGTCGAAGTATTTTTCACACAGGTTTACAACAATAATTTTTTCCATGCCGACATGCATCCGGGTAATATTTTCGTTTCCAGAGAAAACCCTGAAAATCCGAAATATATCGCCGTTGACTTTGGCATCATGGGTTCATTATCCACCACAGATCAACGCTATCTGGCAGAAAACTTTGTCGCATTCTTTAATCGAGACTACCGTAAAGTTGCCGAGCTTCACGTAGATTCCGGCTGGGTTGATGCCGCTACTCGCATTGATGATTTTGAATCTGCCATTCGAGCTGTTTGTGAACCCATGTTCCAAAGACCTCTCGCTGAAATTTCATTCGGCCAACTACTACTACGCCTGTTTGAAACAGCTCACGATTTCAACATGGAAATTCAACCACAGTTGCTATTACTGCAAAAGACACTGTTACACATTGAAGGCATGGGGCGACAGCTCTATCCTCAACTGGATTTATGGGATACGGCCAAACCTTTCCTGGAAAGGTGGCTGAGTGAACAAATGGGGCTAAGAGCCATGGCAAAGGGTTTTAAACGTAACCTGCCATTTCTCGCTGAAAACCTGCCCGATTTACCTCAACTAGCTTTCAAGGCACTCGATAAAGTCGCTAACGATAAGCTAGAAATTGAATGGAAATCAAAACAGTTAGAAGAGATCAAAAAGGAAATTAAAATAGCAAACCGGCGCACGGTGAGAGCTATAGCAGGAAGCAGTCTGATAATAAGTTCTGCACTAATTGCAGGCCTTGATGGCATAGCACCCACCATGATTGGCTCAGGTGTTTTATTCACACCCGTTATTAGTATCATACTACTGGTTCCAGGCTTAATGATTTTGGTTTCATTAATGAATGAGCGTTAAGTTAAACCTTAAAGAACCACTGATCTATTAAATATTTTTACTTTGATGAGAGTAGAGTCAAAAAAGTACGTAAGACACACACAACCAACCCCTTATCTCAAAAGACGTGCTTAATACTGCGCTAGATCAGCTCTACAATTAAAATAATCTGATATTGTTACTGCAGTCCTATAAGGAACTGCAATGTCCCAGAAAATTCGTTTTGGTACTTTTGTTCAGGCCATCACCGTAAAACAACGCGAGGTGAGTTATAACGACCTTGTGCCTGAAGTCAGGCTAGATACAGACGGCCATGAAATCCCTTACAGCCCTCCAAAACTGAAACTCCGGCCTATTGATGGCTACCGTTTAATTAAACCTTACCTCAGCATTCGTATTGCCGATCAGGCTCGTGCTGTAATTCCATTGGCAATCTATCTTATTCTTTTTCAATTACTGATATTACGCCAGGTTGTTACCGATTCCTGGATAATAACCGGCGGACTATTTTCTGTCATTATCGGATTAATGCTTTTCATGGAAGGTTTAAAACTGGGGCTGATGCCACTCGGAGAATCACTTGGAAACGGGTTACCCAGTAAGTCCCCATTACCCGTCGTTTTAACGATCGCTTTTTTACTTGGAGTCGGTGTTACCTTTGCTGAACCCGCTATAGGGGCATTAAAACAGGCAGGTCAAATCGTTGATATTAATAAGGCGCCCTACCTGTATGCCCTGCTAAACCAATGGGCAGAGGTACTGGTTCTGGTGGTAGGAACCGGGGTGGGGCTAGCCGCTGTTCTTGGCACAGTCCGTTTCATTTATGGTTGGAGTTTAAAACCGCTCATTTATCTCACTCTGGCGCCCACACTATTACTCACTCTGTACATCGGTACCGACGAACACTTAAGCAAAACCCTTGCACTGGCCTGGGACTGTGGCGCAGTTACAACCGGCCCCGTCACCGTGCCTTTAGTATTGGCACTGGGCATAGGCATCGCATCAGCAGCAGGAAAGGGAGATTCATCACTATCAGGTTTTGGAATAGTGACTCTGGCCTCATTATTCCCAATTATCGGTGTTCAGTTACTATCAATTTATCTAGATGCCAGCTTTACACCTGAACAGTTAATTAGTTCTGCGACAGCTATAACCAGCACCCATGAAAGCTTAAGCTGGTACCAGGTTACTCCGGGACTGGAAATTATTTCCGGCCTTCGAGCCATCGTGCCTTTAGTGATATTCCTGTTTCTGGTGATGATTTTTGTATTACGTGAAAAAATTAAAAAAGCTAAAGAATTAATCTATGGCCTGACTCTCTGTGTTCTTGGCATGATCATTTTTAATCTTGGATTAAGCTATGGATTAAGCAAACTGGGCGGCCAGTCAGGCGGTCTGGTTCCCGGCGCATTTATGAACATAGAAGGCTTTACGGGTTCACCGCTTTACACTTATCTACTGGGAATTTTGATCGCTGTTGTGTTTGCCTGGATACTTGGGTTTGGAGCCACACTAGCCGAACCCGCACTGAATGCATTAGGCCTGACAGTTGAGAACCTGACCAATGGTGCATTCAAAAAATCATTATTAATGTTCGCCGTTTCAATCGGTGTTGGCTGTGGAATAGCTCTGGGTATATTAAAAATAATCTACAATATTCCAATCGTATACCTGATTATTCCAGGTTACTTAATCGCCATTATTTTAACTATATTTTCCACCGAAGAATTTGTAAACGTTGCCTGGGATAGTGCCGGTGTTACCACAGGCCCTGTGACGGTTCCGCTGGTGCTCGCTATGGGGCTGGGTTTCGGCAACGCTCTTGGAGTAACCGAAGGCTTCGGTATTTTATCCATGGCTTCCATTGGTCCAATAATCGCTGTTCAAACAACGGGGTTATGGATTGCCTGGAAAATAAAACGACGTCGCAGCACTGCCTCAGAATTTAAAGAGTCAACCGATAAAAATTTGCAGGGGGCCACTTAATAAAGAAGTGTATAAACCATGAGCGAAAGAGAAATTACTGTTTTAACCGATGTATCACTGATCACCTGCGTGGTACAACGTGGAGTTGCCGACGACATTATAAAGGCTGCCCAGGATGCGGGAGCACAGGGAGCCACCACCTATTTTGCCCGTGGCAGTGGCGTACGGGAACGACTGGGAATTTTGGGTGTTGCGGTTGAAGTAGAAAAGGAAATGATTAACATCGTCGTTGCCAATGATCAGGTAGACAGAGTATTTGAGAAAATGTACCTGGCAGGACAGCTGGATACACCAGCAATGGGTTTTATGTATGTGACACCTCTGGAAAAGGCAGCTACTTATATTCCGCAAGATATTTTAGAAAAGCTAACAACTGGAAAATCAAAAAAATGAAAGTTGCTAAAAAACCCATGAAGACTAACCCTCCATCAAGACTGATTACCTGCATTCTTCCCAATGGAAAAGCCATGCCAATGTTGAAACAGCTCAAGCAGGAATTCGGTATTATCAGCGCAAACTTTAACCATGCAAGAGGTTCAGGCCGACTATCTCCCCTAACTTATCGAGGAGCTGGAGAACAGACCGAAAAAGAAATTCTCACCGTAGTGGTCAAAAATAAACAGGCTGATGAGGTGTTCAACTTTATCTTTTTTAACGCCGAAATAAATCAGCCACATGGAGGACTGATATTTCAAAGTAAACTAAAATCATCAACTCATTACCAAATACCAGAACATTTAGACGTAGAAAAATAAAAATAATGTCACAACAATCCAAAATCATTACTTACCCAGCCTTAGCAGGAATAACTTTTCATCAATCACAGACAGGTATAATATAAAGTCAGATTGACTCGGAACAGGGATCTCATTATGGAATTTGCGACCAAAATAGCCTTACTCATCTCCTTTGTCATGTTCATTCCAATATCTGCTGCCTGTTATTTTTACAGCCGCAATACTCAACGCAACACCGAAGTTAAACGTTATCTGGAAATTCTCAAAATTCAAAAAACAGAACTTTTTCAGCACCAGCACCCTAAAGTCAGTCTGTCAGTAGCCGTATTATTCGTCACGTTTTTATCCGCCTGTTTCTGGGGTCTAATTCTATTTGGAGCAGAGTCAGGAATAACAAGATCTGCTAATTACCTGTTAGGAGGTGCATCCATTATTGGCCTGGATAAAGTCAAGGATGCCATCACAATCCATCAGTATCAGTCCGGTGCATTGCTCACCTTCACAATGGCATTTATGGGTGCATATTTATGGGGCATTCAAAACATAACCAGACGATATTCCATGAACGACCTTATTCCTGCTGCTTATTACAACATTGGTACCAGAATGATCTACGCAGGAATCCTCGCACTGGTTTTCTTTCATTTATCAAAATCAACACCTGATATTTTATCAGCAATGCTGGGCAGCTCCCCCGATCCAGATAAAGCTGAAACAGCAACATCAAATGGCACTAATCTGTTAATGCCTGTTATCGCCTTTCTTATCGGTATGTTTCCACAGAGAGGGTTGAAGTGGTTAACTGATAAATTTTCCATTTTCACCCAACAACAAAACCCAACAGTCAGAGATCTTCCATTGGAAATGGTAGAAGGCATCACCATGTACGACCGGGTTCGTTTGCAGGAGCTCGGCATAGACTCCTGTTATGACCTGGCCAACATGGATTACATACCTTACCTGTTCAAGTCACCCTACTCTCCCAGAATACTCATCAACTGGATTCTTCAGGCAAAGCTCTGCATATACTTTGGAAAACACGTAAAAGAATTGCGTGAACACGGAATCCATACTGCATGGCAATTAAAAAACTACGATGAAGAAGCGCTCAAAGAACTGGTTAAAACGACTTCATTAACTGAAGACACATTGATCATGGTAAAAGACCAGGTCACAGAAGATAAAGAGATCGAACGATTAATAGAGGCACAGTTAAAATTAAGCCAGTACTGGAATAAACAGTCTGATGAGGTTGATATTTTTGTTAAGTAGCACTTCATTAAGCTGAATAAACATTATAAGTAACACTCTCATAAGATAGATCTATTCACCAAAATAAGGAGAGATTCAAATGACCGTATTTTCACTACTCACTACAATATTATTCTTCACTTTGTTTTCAGCAGCCCATGCTGATGACCTTAAAGAAAATAACATATATAGATTGGGCATGACCATTAGCAAGCTGAAATCTATAGAAGGAGACGGTTTAGAATATACAGCTCTTAAGAACAGTAAATTCATCATAATTAAAGAACAGGAAGATGGAAATTTTATTGTGCGCTTTAATAAAATTCACAGGTCTAACCATGAGAGATATAAAACTGAAAACTGGGTGCTTTATGACAAAGCATATATCCTTCCTAAAAAAATAAATGGCATCCTTGAAGCATCAGCAATAAGTAAGGAATCAATTACAGGATTATCATCGGGACCACTCATCGTTCCATTTAAGTACAGAATTAACGATAACTCAATATCTGGCGATGCGACAATAGGATTCTATGCTGGAACCACTTTTGAACCAGGTTGCTCCAAAAGCAACTGGTGCTTTAAAATCACACCATTAATTTCAGCTGGTATTTCCCAGGTCACTGTAATAAACAATGGTGAATCAGAAAATAAAACATCTGCAACCTGGGCGGCTGGTTTTTTAATTACCGACTGGTCAGATATGAACATTGGATTAATTTTTGGACAAGATAGGGTTGGAGATAAATCATGGACACATGAAGGTGAAACCTGGTTTAGTTTTATGATTGGATGGCAATTAAAATAACACTTTATATTTACAGAGCCTTAGAGTAATAGTTAATAATGAGCTAACTATTGTCAGATAAAATATCACCCTAAACTCATAAGGTAATTTATAAATTTATTATTGCTACCTTTCACTCATACTAGAAACACTGGCTACAGCCTTCTTCCAGTCTCCTAGTAAATTATTGCGAAACTCTGATTCCATATCAGAATTATACTGACTCTCTTTTTGCCACATTGCAGAAAGGGAGTCTGTAGACTCAAACAACCCAACCTGTAATCCTGCAAGATAAGCAGCACCTAGAGCTGTCGTTTCTGTAATAACTGGCAACTGAATTTCTATCTCCAGAATGTCCGCTAGCATTTGACACATCCATTTATTATTCACCATACCACCATCAACTTTTAGTACCTTAATCTTATCACTGGTATCTTCGGTCATGGCTTGTATTAAGTCATGGGTTTGATAGCAGATAGACTCAAGAGCTGCTCTTGCAAAATGTTCGGGGCCAGAGTCACGAGTTAATCCAAAGATAGCGCCTCTTGCATTAGGATTCCAATACGGCGCACCCAAACCTACGAATGCAGGTACTAGATAAACACCTTCATTGCTTTTTAGTCCTCGTGCATACCCTTCGGTATCACTAGCTGTCTCTATAATTTTTAATTTATCTCTAAGCCATTGAACAGCAGCTCCGGCAATAAATATTGAACCTTCAAGTGCATAAGTAGTTTTCCCATTTAACCTGTAGCCAACTGTTGTTAGCAAGCCACTGGTAGAAACAATCGGTGTATCGCCAGTATTCATCATTGCAAAACCACCCGTTCCATAGGTACTTTTTGTCATGCCCGGTTCAAAGCAACACTGACCTATACTCGCCGCCTGCTGATCACCCGCTACACCACAGACAGGTATTTCAACACCTATAGCCTGCTCTGTCGTTATGCCAAAATCTGCAGCAGAATCGAGGACATCCGGTAACATATTTTTTGGAACATTAAATATTTTTAAAAGCTCTTCATCCCAGTTTTGAGTATGAATATTAAACAATGAAGTTCTTGAAGCATTGGTTGCATCGGTAGCATGAACCTTTCCATCAGTGAGTCTCCATATCAAGAAACTGTCTATAGTTCCAAAAGCCAGTTTTCCCTGTTCAGCCAGATCTCTGGCTCCATTAACATGATCCAGAATCCAGCCAATTTTTGTGGCTGAAAAATATGGATCAAGTATCAAACCCGTTTTACCTTTTATTGTTTGCTCATGTCCCTGGTTTTTAAGTTTAACACAGTGCTCAGCCGTTCTGCCATCTTGCCAGACAATTGCTTTATAAAGAGACTCTCCAGTTTCTCTATTCCACACCACTGTTGTTTCGCGTTGATTGGTAATGCCAATTGCAGTAACAGGCCCAACTTGAGACAGTACTTTTTTAACCACCTTTTGAGTTGTTGACCAAATCTCTTCCGGGTCGTGTTCAACCCATCCTGAATCCGGGAAAAATTGTTCAAACTCCATCTGTGCTATTTTTAAAGGATTCCCCTTAGTATCAAATATGATAGCTCTTGAACTGGTTGTTCCCTGATCAATGCTGAGTATTAAATCGCTCATGACTTTCTCATCTTATAAATTAGGCTGCTGAATTTAGATTCTTCACTTGAGAACCTGACATCCATTGTTGTAATTTTTTCACTTCTTCAGTATTTAATCTTAAACCTTTTTTACTACGACGCCAGAGAATATCTTCACTGCTTTGCGCCCATTCATTCTCAATTAAATAGATAACTTCTTTTTCATACAAACCACCACCAAAGTATATTCCTAAGTCATCTGCTTGATTCAAACCCTGCAGAATATTATCTATGTCAGTCCCATAGCTCCGGCAATAATCCCGTACTACAGCTTTATCCAGCCAGGAATATTTCAACTGACAGTCAGACACAAATTTATCAAAATCAGCCCTTTGAATGTTGCCGCCCGGCATATAACTATTTTCAGTCCAGGCACTTTTTTTAATATTTAACGGCTCCTGTAGCAAATCAATAGCCTGTTCAGAAAGAATACGAAAAGTTGTTACCTTACCTCCATAAACCGACACAATGGGTGCGGCTTTATGATCGAGTTCTAACTCATAGTCTCTGGAAACTTTACTGGCATTGCCTGATTCATCACCAAATAAAGGTCGAACCCCGGAGTAACTCCAGATAACCTGATCAGGAGTAACTGGAGTTTCAGCATAATGACTGATAGCCTCGCAAATATAATCAATTTCCTGCTGATCTATTTTTACTTTATCAACATCACCATGATAATCATGGTCAGTGGTTCCCAGCAATGTAAAATCATTCTCGAAAGGTATAGCAAAAAGAATTCTCCCATCATCATGCTGGAAGATATAAGGGTAATCATGATCAAATATTTTCTTGACGATGATATGGCTGCCTTTAACCAGACGTACTGAACGACTTGATATTGTTTTACTCACCAAACCCAGTGTATTTTCAACCCAGGGGCCAGAAGCATTAACAACAGCCTTAGCAATGATAGTTTTCTTTTGTCCAGACTTACTTTCTTCAATTGTTGCACTCCAGTAATCTTCATGTCTTGTGAGTCCAGTGCAAGCCGTGTGCGTCATAATATTTGCACCTAACCTGGCAGCATCACGCGCATTCATAACAACCAGTCGAGCATCCTGTACACCACAATCCGAATATTCAAAGGCATGGGTAAACTTTTGTTTCAGAAATTTACCTGCAATATGTTTTTTAAGATTTATGCCTGTTGATGCAGGCAGCCGTTTTCGCCCACCAATATAATCATACAAAAATAATCCCAGGCGTAATAACCAGCGAGGGCGTAGACCTTCATGGTGTGGCAAAATAAATCGCAAAGGCCAGATGATATGAGGTGCACTGTTTAGTAGAATCTCTCGCTCTTTTAATGCATGGCGAACCAGCAAAAAATCATAATTTTCCAGGTAACGTAAACCACCATGAATTAACTTGGTACTAGCCGACGAAGTATGTGAGGCTAAATCATCTTTTTCACACAGCAGGACTTTCAGTCCACGACCGGCTGCATCTCTTGCAATTCCACATCCATTTATTCCCCCTCCTATGACGAGCAGGTCAACTTTTTCATTGTCTTTTATGTCTTTATTTTGCGGCATCAGAATTTAATCATTAAACCCACTTAAAAACTGAAACTGTATAAAAAATTGAAATACCCATCGCACCCCAAAGTGGTGTACTAAAAAATGCCAACCAGCCGAGAGTGATAAAAATACTGCCTAGAATAGAAATAAACAAGCGATCCCCTCTGGTAGTATCAAGACCAAGAACGCCATTCCGAGGGTTTCCACCTGGAGAGTAATGCTCCCACACTCCCATAACAAACAAACAAAATAAAATAAATAGAAAAAAAGCTGCTGTAGGCCAGGTCCATGCCATCCACGATAAATCAATCACAACACCACCCCCTTAAACTCGACCCAGGGCAAAACCCTTGGCAATATGATTTCGTACAAAATAAATAACTAAAGCACCTGGAATAATAGTCAGTGCACCAGCAGCTGCCAGCAAGCCAAGTTCATAACCGGAAGCACTGGCCGTACGAGTCATCGTTGCTGCAATTGGTTTTGCAGCAACCGACGTTAAGGTTTTTGCAAGAAGTAACTCAACCCATGAATACATAAATGTAAAAAACATGGTTACACCAATACCTGAAGCAATTGTGGGGATAAATATTTTCCCAAAAAATCTTGAAAAAGAATAACCATCCAGAAATGCAGTTTCATCCAGCTCTTTCGGCACACCCGACATAAAACCTTCAAGTATCCACACCGCAAGTGGAATATTAAACAGACAATGTGCCAGCGCTACTGCAATATGCGTATCAAAGAGGCCAACAGATGAATACAACTGGAAGAATGGCAGTGCAAACACAGCAGCCGGAGCCATGCGATTGGTCAATAACCAGAAAAATAAATGTTTATCACCCAAAAAATTATACCGTGAAAAAGCATAAGCAGCAGGCAAAGCAACTGTAACGGAGATTACCGTATTCATCACTACATAAATTATCGAATTAAAGTAACCGTTATACCAGGTTGGATCGGTAAAGATTGTACGGTAATTTTCCAGCGTAAACTCAAGCGGCCAGAGTGAAAACACACCCAGTATTTCATTAGTCGTTTTAAAGGACATATTGATGAGCCAGTAAATGGGTAGCATCAAAAATATGATATATATAATGGGTAAAAGCGATTTATATTTAATCATGATTACGTCTCATTTCGCATCATCAGGGTGTAAAAAACCCAGCTAACTAAAAGCACGATAAAAAAGTATATTAGCGACATTGCGCCGGCATGCCCCAGGTCAAATTGACCCAGAGCAATTTTCACCAGATCGATAGACAGGAAAGTCGTCGTATTTCCAGGACCACCACCCGTTAGCACAAACGGTTCGGTATAAATATTAAAGCTATCCATAAACCGAAGCAGTATGGCTATAGTCAGCACCCGTTTCATTTTGGGCAGCTGTATTCGCCAGAAAACTGCCCAGTTACTTGCACCATCAATTTTTGCAGCCTGGTAATAAGCATCGGGAATAGAGACCAGGCCTGCATATGCCAGCAGCACAACCAGTGATGTCCAGTGCCAGACATCCATCAACACAGTCGTTATCCACGCCGCAATGGGACCCTGTGTAAAATTATAATCGATACCTAAAGCATTAAGGCTATAACCCAGCAACCCGATATCAGGCAATGCAAAAATATTCCACATAGCACCTACAACATTCCAGGGGATTAAAAGTGGCAGAGCCATTAAAATCAAACATACTGAAACCCACGGTCCTTTTCTTGGCATAGCTAAAGCAACTGCAATACCCAGCGGTATTTCTATCAGCAGTATCGTTCCAGTAAAAGCCATTTGACGCAGAAAGGAATCATGGAATCTAGGAGAGTTGAGCACATCTTCAAACCATTTCACGCCCTCCCAGAAAAACAGGTTATTACCAAAAGTATCCTGAACCGAATAATTCACTACCGTCATCAACGGAATCAGTGCATTAAAAGCAACCAATATGATGACCGGAATAACGAAAAACCAGGCTTTTTGATTGGTAGTTTTATTAATCATCTATCGCACCTCAAGGTTAATCATCTCAATCTACCACCCAGCTATCGGCATACAGTCTGGTTTTATCTGGATCAAAAATTATTCTGGGACTTAATGACGGAATACTGTACTGCTCAGGTGAAATCAGCTTTATTAAATGCTGCTCATGTTTAACTTCAACAATTTTAAATTTACCAAGATCATTGACTCTAATTATTTCTACAGGAATAGCCGAAGAATTATTTGAGTCAGAACACTCATCTACAAAACTTATAAATTCCGGTCTGATGCCAATTTCAAGCTTACCCTGAAGAGTTTGTAGATCTGCTTTTGAAGATGTTTTTATCAAACAGCCTTCAAATCCAATTTCACCGTTTATATTTTCTGCGGGTAAAATATTCATACCGGGGGAACCGATAAAATTACCCACAAAGGTATGTTTTGGATATTCAAATAATTCAACCGGTGTGCCCGTCTGTACCACAAGTCCATCATGCATAACCACCACTTGCTCTGCAAAGGTTAAAGCTTCCGTTTGATCGTGCGTTACATAGATCATGGTTATTCCAAGACGTTGATGCAATTCTTTTAACTTTGAACGTAACTTCCATTTAAGATGCGGGTCTATTACGGTCAATGGTTCATCAAACATAATTGCGCTAACATCTTTTCTGACCAGGCCCCGGCCCAGAGAAATTTTCTGTTTACCATCAGCCGTTAATCGAGCCGCTCGTTTCTTTAAAGAATCTTCAAGCTCAAGCATTTTAGCTATTTCATTTACACGCGGAATAACTTCAGATTCAGCAAAGCCCCTGTTGCGTAAAGGAAAAGCCAGATTATCAAATACTGTCATGGTGTCGTAAACCACTGGAAACTGAAAAACCTGAGCAATGTTTCTCTCACTAGTTGGCATATTGGTTACATCGACATCATCAAATATCACTTTACCTTCTGAAGGGACAAGCAAACCAGAAACGATATTAAGCAATGTCGTTTTTCCACAACCCGACGGCCCCAGCAAAGCATAAGAACCACCATCTTCCCATACTGCATTGATTTCTTTTAATGCATAATCGGGCTCTCCACCGGAAGTAGAACCGTAGCTATGTTTTAACTGTTGTAGATTTATTCGTGCCATAGTAATAGTTTCTATAATTAACGTTCTATTAATAAATAATAGGCAAATCAAATATTCATGCTGAAATTAAATCACCCTGCTCATCAAAAAGCAGGCATTGTTTTATATTCATATACAAATCGATAGAATCTCCCACTTTATAAGGATGAATTCCATGTGATTCAGAAACCCAGCTACTGTCTCCAAAGAAGATATGAATAACAGAATCTGAACCACTAATTTCTGTCACCTTAACAACCCCTTGAACTTTTACGGAATTTTCATCGGTACTGAAAGGTGTCAAATGATGTGGACGAACACCCAGTATATAACTGCCATCGGCGAGCCCTTTAAAGCGATCATCAATTTGACAACAGGCTATATCCTGAATAAATAATTCATCACCTTTTTTGACTACTTTGGTTGTATTTATGGGAGGGTGAGAAAATACTGCAGCACTTATTAGATTATTGGGCTCTCGATAAATATCAGCTGTTACACCATATTGCATGACTCTTCCTTCATGTAACGTTGCTGTATGACCTCCAAGTAACAGTGCTTCCATCGGCTCACTGGTCGCATATACGACGGTAGCTCCAGAGCCCGCAAACAGTTTTGGTAATTCGTCACGTAACTCTTCACGTAACTTGTAGTCCAGGTTTGCCAATGGTTCATCCAGCAAAACCAGCTCTGCATTTTTAACCAGCGCACGTGCCAGAGCGGTACGCTGCTGCTGACCTCCGGATAATTCTGAAGGCATGCGGTTTAACATTGGGCCAAGCTTTAATAATTCAGCAATTGATTCAACACGCGATTTAATTTCAGCTTTAGCAACGCCTGCAACTTTTAGTGGTGAAGCAATATTGTCATACACCGTGTGACTGGGATAGTTTACGAAAGCTTGATAAACCATCGCTACACTGCGCTTTTGCACAGCCATGCCAGTTACATTTTCACCGTTAAACCAGATTTCACCCTGGGACGGTTTTTCCAGCCCGGCCATCAAACGCATCAACGTGGTTTTACCCGACAAAGTCGTTCCTAGCAGTACGTTAAAACCTCCTTTGGATAGTTTTAAATCAGTTTCATAGATGTGAGTTTCAGCATCTTTTATCTTAACGACCCCTTTTAACTCTATACTCATTTTGCTTTCTCAACTTACAGCTGTTGTTTTGATGACTACACTATGCTCACTGCAAACACTGATAAATTTATCGGGTGGTTTTTGATCCGTAATAAAGTAGTCAATTTCAGAGACATTACACACACGTACCGGTGCTTTACGTTGAAATTTCAATTCATCCGCAACCAGAATCACTGACCGGGAATTTCTAATAATAGCCTGAGTGACACAGACTTCTCGACTATCAAAATCTAGTATTGTGCCGTCCTCTTCAATAGCCGACACTCCTATAACTGCGTAATCAAGCTTGAACCGGTTGATAAAACGAGTAGCAGACTCTCCAACAATTCCACCATCTTCACTTCTAACCGTTCCACCTGCTGTCATCACATTTATACTTTCATTTCTGCGTAAAATATTGACCACATTCAAGTTATTGGTCACGACCAATAAGCCCAGATGTCCCATCAAATGCAAGGCAACCTGTTCTGTTGTTGTTCCTATATTGATAAACAGAGAAGAATCATCTGATATCAATTCAGCAGTTACTTTTCCAATGGCCAATTTACTTGCAGCAGCCATTTTTGTTCGCGCTTCATAACCCAAATTTTCAATACCATCAAAAGCAATGGCACCACCATGAACACGTTGCAACAAACGCATTCTGCATAACTCACTCAAATCCCGGCGAATAGTTTGTGGCGTAACCTGAATCTCTTCAGCAATAGGCTCAACCAGAACTCGTCCTTCCCGCCTTGCTATATCAAGGATGGTTTGCTGACGTAAGGTTAAATTTGGATTTTTTGGAAGCTCTCTCATGTTATTTATGTACACCTTTAAAACAGGTAATCAGCATAAACTAAAAATGCGGAGGCACATCCTCTGTGCCCCCGTATCAACACTACGACTTAACTTTTACTCCATCGCTTGACCAGCTCATCATAGTCAATGGTTTCACCCTTTGGCTTTTCATTAGACAGTTTAGCTTTAGGTGAACCGGCTTTGTTTAACCAGTAAGAAGCTTCTCGGGGTTTATTCAACCGTGGGCCACAACCACCATATACCTTGGCTTTTTCATCAGCACTTTGCATACGGGCCATAACCTGATCCATTTCTGAAGCCAGACGATCCATAGCCTGTTGAGGTGTAAATACTCCAGAGTTCACATCACCAATTTGCTGCCACCAGATTTGAGCCAGTTTTGGATAATCCGGAACATTAACACCGGTAGGAGACCAGCGAACACGATCAGGTGAACGGTAGAACTCAACCAGGCCACCGAGGTCAGGCGCACGCTTTGTGAAGGACTTGTCATTGATTGTACTTTCACGAATGAAGGTCAAACCAACATGGCTCTTTTTAACATCGAGAGTCTTGGAAACAACAAACTGTGCATATAACCAGGCCGCCTTACGACGATCGACAGGAGTAGACTTGAACAATGTCCATGAACCTGCATCCTGATAACCCAGTTTCTGGCCTTCTTTCCAGTAAGGCCCATGAGGAGATGGAGCCATGCGCCAGAGTGGTTTACCGGCATCATCAACGGTATTATTTCCCTTTGCCTTAGATTCGACCATTGAAGAAGTAAACGCTGTATACCAGAAAATCTGCTGTGCCACATTTCCCTGGGATAAAGCAGGAAGAGATTGGTAGAAATCGTAACTGGCTGCGCCCGGAGGTGCATATTTACGTAACCATTCGTCCCACTTACGGATCGCATAGACTGCAGCAGGTGCATTGGTAGCACCACCACGAGTAACTGAAGCTCCCACAGGATTACAGCTGCCCTGCTCCATACGAATACCCCATTCATCGACAGGCACACCATTTGGCAACCCTTTACTGCCGGCGCCCGCCATGGATAACCAGGCATCAGTCATACGCCAGCCCAGGTCAGGAGCACGTTTACCGTAGTCCATATGTCCATAGATTTTTGTACCATCAATTTCTTTCACATGAACACTGAAAAATTCTGCAATATCTTCATAAGCTGACCAGTTGACTGGTACACCTAACTTATAACCGTAAATACCTTTGAATTTTTTCTGTAAATCAGCACGGTCGAACCAGTCTTTACGAAACCAGTAGAGGTTGGCAAATTGCTGGTCAGGTAACTGATAAAGCTTTCCATCAGGGCCCGTGGTAAATGAAGCACCGATAAAATCATCAATATCAAGCATCGGATTGGTCACATCACTACCTTCACCAGCCATCCAGTCAGACAGGTTGACTGCCAGCTGAAGTCTTGAGTGTGTTCCAATCAAGTCAGAGTCATTGATATAAGCATCGTACAGATTTCGTTTGGTCTGCATCTGAGTCTGTACTGCCTGAACCACTTCACCTTCACCCAATAACTGGTGATTAACCTTAATACCGGTTATTTCTTCAAATGCTTTGGTCAGTGTTTTCGATTCATATTCATGCGTAGGAATTGTTTCCGACAGCACGTTAATTTCCATACCTTTAAAAGGTGCAGCAGCTTTAACAAACCACTCCATTTCTTTTTGCTGATCTGACTTTGATAAAGCCGAAGGTTGAAATTCGCTATTGATCCACTTATTTGCTGCAGACATATCAGCAAAGGCTATGGGTTGAAATGATAAACATGCGACGGCTATAACAAGTGGTAATCGTCGTTTCATCACGTATTCCTCCTGATTAATTATGGTTTGGGGTCGAAAATACTACTCCCTTTAAATTCACTTGCAATAGTTATTTTATTCATACGAACATATATTTGATCTATTTGAACATTAAGCGCAATATTGGAATATCTACTACCCAACATATGTGAATAGGTATAAATTTTGCTCATGTGGAAAATTACAAAACCTGTTTCAATAGATTTAGAGCCGTAATGAACATCACAGATTTCAAAGCCAAAGCTGAAGAGTTATTGCCGGAAGGGTCAAGCTACGATGCCTGTCTGGCTTGCGGGCTTTGCGCCTCCGGTTGCCCGGCATCGGGCTTTGACGGCATGGACCCTCGTCGCTTTATTCGCATGGCCATGCTCGGCATGAACGAAGAACTTAGCACCACGCCCTGGGTATGGACCTGCACCCAATGTCAGCGATGCGCCCATGTATGCCCGATGAATATCGATGTTTCTGTTCTGGTCGGCGTTGCCCGTAGCATCTGGCCCACCGAAAAAAAACCAAAAGGAATCGTACGTTCCTGTGAAGCCCAGATGCGCTTTGAAGGCACCAGTGCAATGGGACTGCAAACCGAAGACTTCGTAGAAATTATTGAGGAAACAGCCGAAGAAATCCGCGAGGAATCCCCACAGTTCAAAAACCTAAAAGCTCCTATGAACAAGAAGGGAGCACACTTCTTTGTTAATCAGAACTCTCGGGAACCCGCTGCCGAACCAGAAGAACTAGGTCCATTATGGAAAATCTTCGATTACGTAGGAGCCGACTGGACCTATGCATCTAAAGGCTGGGCAGCTGAAAATTTTTGCATGTTTACAGGCGATGATGAAGCCTGGAAGAAAATGGTAAAACAGCGTGTTGATGCGGTGAATGAACTCGGTTGTGATGTCTGGTTAAATACCGAGTGTGGCCATTCTTTTTACACGCTATGGAAAGGAGTCGAACGTTTTAACCTACAGGCCAATTTTGAACCTGATAGTCTGGTCACCTACTACGCTAAATGGATCAGAGAGGGCAAGCTGCCCGTCAACTCTGACTGGAACATCAACGGTATTAAATTTACTTTACAGGACCCTTGCCAGTTGATCCGAAAATCAATTGGTGATCCGGCAGCCGATGATCTGCGGTATGTCACTAAAATGCTGGTCGGTGAAGAAAACTTTATTGACATGCAGCCCTGTAGAAGTGCCAATTATTGCTGCGGCGGTGGCGGTGGCTTTTTACAGGCCGGCATGAATGAGCAACGCCGGAGGTATGGCAAACGAAAATTTGATCAGATACAAACCACCGAAGCAGATTATGTATTAACACCCTGCCATAACTGCCATTCTCAAATTGAAGATATTGGAGATCACTTTGGGGGAAGCTATCGGGTTGTGCATATGTGGACACTGATTTGTCTGTCTCTTGGGATTTTAGGTGAAAATGAACGAAAATATCTTGGGCCGGATCTGGCAACTATTGGCTTAGCTGGAGATAACAAATAATGTCAAAAAAAGCAGGCTATCGAGAACTTGAAACAGAAGTTTTAATTATTGGTGGCGGAGTCACGGGCACAGGTGTCATGCGAGACCTCGCTCTTCGCGGAATATCCTGCCTGTTGATTGACCGCAAAGATTTAAATGCAGGTGCATCTGGCGGCAATCATGGGCTTTTACACAGCGGTGGACGTTATGCCACATCAGATTATGAAACCGCCGCTGAATGCCGCATAGAAGGTGATATTCTCAAGAATATTGCAGCTGATGCAGTAGATCCCTGTGGTGGAATGTTTGTAGCCGTTGAAGGAGATAACCCTGAATTTGCCGCTGATTTTCCCCAGCACTGTGCACGAGCAGGTATTCCCTGTACCGAGTTAACAGCTACAGAAGCCAGGCAACTGGAACCCGCATTAAGCAATAGAGTTATTGCAGCCTATCGGGTTTCTGATGCAAGCATTGACCCCTTTAAACTTACCCTCGCAAATGTTGAGCATGCCAGGCTGTTAAACGATAGTAATTACTTACCCCACATGCAAGTCATTAGTTTTGAAAAAAATGACAGTAAAATTATTAGAGCTACCTGTCGAGATCACCGGGCCGAAATAGATGTAAAAATTAGAGCCAAGCAATTTGTCAATGCCACTGGGGCCTGGTCGAAAATGGTCGCAGAATTAGCAGGTTGCAATGATGTAAACCTGCTGTATTCAAAAGGCACCTTAATTATTAGTAATACTCGCATTGCCCACGGCGTTATTAATCGACTGCGACCTCCGGGTGATGGTGATATTCTGGTTCCAGGGGGAACCGTTTCTTTACTCGGTACCACTTCAGACAGCATCGATAATCTGGACAAAATTCTACCCACTGTTTCTGAAGTAGATCGAATACTTAAAGAAGGATCAGACCTAATCCCCAGCCTTGAAACAACCCGTTTCATTCGGACTTTTGCAGGAGTCAGACCATTACTGATGTCATCTGATGCAGCAGAAGATGGACGCAAGGCAAGCCGTGGTTTCACTCTGTATGATCATCAACAACAGGGGCTCTCAAATTTTGCCACTATCGCTGGAGGTAAACTGACCACCTACCGACTGATGGCAGAAAAAACAGGTGATCTGGTTGCCAGTCGGATGGGCAATAAAAACCCTTGCCGATCAGCTGAAATTGCATTACCCACAGATGAAGGAGTCCGCTGGACAGAACCCGGATATTCCGCCCGACACTGGTTTAAACATAGTGATGCCAGCGATTTGATTTTGTGTGAATGCGAAATGGTTCCGCAGTCAGCTATTGATGAAGTCATCAAACTAGCTCCCGGTGCTGAAGATGAAATGACCGTTCAGGCTATTGGTTTACGCAGTAGAGTCGGGAAAGGTACCTGTCAGGGTGCTTTTTGCAGTATGCGCGTAACATCACATCTTTACGATCAACATATTTACAATAACAGGAACGGCCTGCGACATATGCGTGACTTTGTCGGTGGACGCTACAAGGGTATTAAGCCCATTTTATGGGGCGAGCAAATGCCTCAATTTGAACTGGCAGAAACCATGCACTGCGGCTTAATGGGGCTTGATCTTTTTGAAGATGGCACAAAGCAACAAGTTGACTCTACGGAGCACAAGCCATGATCAAAAAAACACGTCAATATAAATCTCAGCTTGCCGTGATTGGATCGGGCATTGCCGGTTGTGCTGCCACAGTTTTTGCTCAGGCCAGGGGATTAAACACAACTCAAATTGGCAATAGTGGTGCTCTTGCTTATACCTCAGGGTATTTTGATTTACTCGGTGCAGATACTACCCACTACCTCAAAAAACCCTGGGAAGGATTGAAACAACTGCGCAAAAGCGAACCTGATCACCCCTACTGCAAACTAACTGATCAGGATCTATTTAATTCGTTTGAGGAATTTATAAATACTCTGGATAAGATGGGCTTAGGCTATAGCTCCCCCGGAGTAAATAACCACCTGGCCATGTTACCAGCGGGAGCATGCAAGCCGACTTTTTGCTTACCAAACACCATGATCAAAGGAGCACAGGCTATGTCAGATAAAGCCAGAGTGCTGGTCATTGATTTTATTGGCTTGCAGGGTTTTAGCGCCATGGAGATAGTCGCAAACCTAAAATCACAGTGGCCCCAATTAAGTGCTAAACGTATGACTTTTCCAGAAATGGAAACCGGCGCTCAGATATTTCCCGAAGTCATGGCTCGCGCCCTTGAGGTTCCAGCCACCCGTAAAGAGTTTGCCAGACGATTAAAGGATATTATTGGAGATTCTGAATATATCGCGATGCCTGCTATTCTGGGCATTCACCGTCCAGACTTTATTCAGCGTGAAATGGAAGAACTGGTGGGAATTCCTATTTTCGAAATCCCAACCATTCCTCCAGCTGTAGCAGGTATTCGCCTGCGAGAATTATTTGAGTTACAACTACCCAAGCTCGGGGCAACCGTTATCTCACAAAAAAAAGTACAGCACATTAAATTTGAAGATAAGATAATTCGGTTATTACTGGAGGACAGCTACGGTCCGGTAGAAATTGAAGCTGAAAAACTTATTCTGGCCAGTGGCAGATTTTTATCCGGTGGCTTAAAAGCGGGGCAGCATGAAGTAAAAGAAGCACTGATAGATTTACCCATTCACCAACCTGATGGACGAGAAAACTGGTTTAGTGAATCCTATTTTGATCCCGCAGGGCACTCAGTCAATCGATCAGGTGTTATGGTTAATGAAAATTTTCAGCCACTGGATCATCAGGGTAATGTAATCGACAAACGAATGTATGCAGCTGGTATTCTGTTAGCCCATCAGGACTGGATACGGCAGCGCTGTGGAGCAGGACTTGCTATTGCCACTGCTTATAAAGCCGTAAACAGTATAGTATCAAAAGGTTAATTTCAGCTTGATAATAGAAATGGTGCGCACGGCGCACCCTACCGGGCTAGAAAGGTAAAAATTATATATGTAAATCTGGACGTAGAATGCGCCATGCGCACCACTACTTTAATTGCGATTACTCGACTCTTCTCTCAGCTGGTCCAGCAATAAAAATAATTCATCACTGGCCTGTTCCATTTGCTGATAATTCTCAACTATTAAAGCCTCATTTTGCAACCGAGCATCATCACCCACAATAAATTTCTTATTCGCCTGCACAACATCGTGAACCTTACTATGAGGAGTATTTATTTTTGCATAACTATCAAGCCCGGAAAATTTTTCTTTGGCCGTTGTGCTGTACCATTTACCTAACCTGCAATTGTGATGATCAGCAAACTGTATACTTTCATCAGCATCGATCATTGCGTTATAAGCATTTGATTTAAAAATAATATGATCAATTTTTGCCAACACAATAAAAGACTGATTACCCATATCTTCAACCAGAACGGACATGTCTTTAGCATTACTATTTAAGTGACTCATCGTTTGTTTAAAGTTTTCAACTGATGCCGATACAGCATTCGCTAACTCTGTCATAGCCCCTGATTTTTCAACTATCGATGATGTTTCTTTTCTCATATCACCGATAGAACTGGCAATTTCATCGGTAGCCTTTTGAGTATGCTCAGCCAGGTTTCTAACTTCATCTGCTACAACTGAAAAACCTCTTCCATGTTCACCGGCTCGTGCCGCTTCAATGGCTGCATTTAGAGCCAACAAGTTCGTTTGCTCTGCTATAGTTTTTATTAAGTCCACCACAGAAGTAATTTCATTACTTTTTTCATCCAGCCCTTCAATGGTTACATTAGAGTCATTAATATTAACCACCAGAGTTTGCAGTTTGGTTAGAATGTCATCCACTACCACAAGGCTTTCCTCAGACTGGTCACTGGTTTCATTTGTAGTTTTCAGCACATCAGCCAGATCATCTACCAAAGCTGAAATTTCACTTTGAATAAATGAGATACTGCCCCCTATGTTATTAATTTTACGTAGCTGACCGGTAAACCTTATTAATTCCTGTTTATCATGCGATTCCTGCATGGCACTGATTCCCGACTGAACACTTTCGATAGCTGTAGCAAAGTCCCCTGAAAAACCTTCTCCCTTTAATTCACAGGATTTAAAATCACCTTTAGCCGCAAAATGGACAGAGGTACTTATCTGTGTGGTTAAATCCTGCATAATGGTTATTAATGACTGGAACTGACTACCAATCTGATCCATCTCATTCTTGCTATTCTGGCCCAAAGAAAATTGAGTAGTAAGATCTCCCTCTCTTATCTTTTCAAGCACCAATTTAAAGTTATCAATCTTACTCATAATAACTGCATTGATTCCCCTGCTTAATATAAACGTAAACAGCAAAGCAAAAAATGAAATCCCTGATCCACACATAGAAAATTAAAAAACGAATAAAGCCCTGGCTGTATAATGGTTTGCACCACACAAGACCAGCACCCAATAGGTGAACAACCAAGGCTCATGAATATTTTACCCTACAACCTC